>BNJS01001218.1_pt1 | contig 187826 bp, 256 predicted proteins | sample 8540461 | NCBI WGS metagenome assembly BNJS01 (sample SAMD00202454, study PRJDB9452) | human saliva metagenome | isolation source: human saliva | place: Japan
AATAGAATATATTTTTAAAAATATTATATCCATTTATTAGTTAATATATGATATTAGTCTTTTTAAAACAGTTAAAAATCAGTTTTTATATTTTTTTAGTTAGAGATAGTTATTATCCCGAAAATTAACATTCTTTATATAAACTTTTGATTTTTTTGTTGCATTGTCAGAAAATTTATGCTAGAATATATTCATTAACAATTTAATGCGTTGATAAGTAGAATCTTACAATCTACTTTTTAGAGAGTTCTCGGTTGGTGAAAGAGAATAGTTAGATGTAAGAGAAATGGACTTTGAGCATATAGTTTTTACTACGGTATTGCCCGTTATAGCAAAAGTTATGTTTGTAACTTACTGAGGTACAATAAGTGATTATTGTATAAATAAAGGTGGTAACACGTTAAGACGTCCTTTAGCAAAAGCTAGAGCACGTCTTTTTATTATAAGAAAGGAGAAATATATGATTAATCTTAATAATGTTAGCAAAACCTTTTATCAAAAAGGAAAAGAAATCCAAGCATTAAAACCTACTAATCTTCATGTAAAAGCTGGTGAAATTTTTGGAATTATCGGTTACTCAGGTGCTGGAAAAAGTACCCTTCTACGATGTCTTAACCTATTAGAAACTCCTTCTGAAGGAGAAGTAATTGTAGATAACCAAGTTGTTAACAAACTAAACAGAAAGGATTTACGTTTATACAGGCAAAAAATTGGAATGATATTCCAACAGTTTAATTTACTAAGTTCTAAAACTGTAGGCGAAAATATCGCATTCAATTTGAAAGCTGGAGATGTTAATCCAAAAGATATTCCTAAAAGAATAGATGAATTGTTAGAACTTGTAGGGCTTTCAGATAAAAAGAATGTTTATCCAAGCCAACTTTCTGGTGGTCAAAAACAACGTGTAGGAATTGCAAAAGCTCTTGCAAATAATCCAAAATTATTACTTTGTGATGAAGCAACAAGTGCATTAGACCCTGTCACAACTAAACAAATATTGTCTTTATTAAAAGAAATCAATCGTAAATTGGGAATCACAATTATTCTAGTTACTCATGAGATGGAAGTAATAAAACAAATTTGTGATAATGTAGCTGTAATGGAAAATGGTGAAATTATAGAATTAAATTCTGTTTATGAGATTTTCTCAAATCCAAAAACAAAATTGATGCAAGAATTTATAGCTAATCTACATAATGATGAAGATTTTTGAAGAACATCTAGCTGAACATTATAAAAAAATGAAACTGTAATAAGGGTTATTTTTTTAAAGGCGAAGCAACTAAAGAGCCTTTGATTCAGACTTTAGCAAATAAATATAACGTTACTACTAACATACTTGCAGGTCGAATTGAATACATTCAAAACAAACAATTAGGAAGTTTAACTTTTTCAGTAGTTGGTGACCCTGATAACACAGAGAAATTTGTAAATCACTTAATTGATCAAGTTAATGATGTGGAGGTGAATGTATATGGAAAATAATCTAAGTCTAATAGAACAATGGAAAAATCTTCAACCAGAATTAATTAAATCATTTGCCGATTCATTATACATGATAAGTGTTTCAATAATAATTACAGTAATTGTCGGATTATTTTTTTAGGAGTAGTTTTATTCTTAACTAGTAATAGACTTCTGTTCAAAAATGTTATTATTTATAAAACGGTAGATTTTCTAGTTAATACAATTCGTTCTATTCCATTTATTATTCTTTTAGTATTCTTGATACCATTTACTCTATTTTTATTAGGAAAATCAACTGGACCTACTGGAGCAATAGTTCCACTTACAGTTGCAGCTATACCTCTATTTACGAGATTAGTTGATACTTCACTAAATGAAATAGACTACGGTGTTATCGAGTCAGCAGTTGCTTCTGGAGCTTCTCTAAAATTAATAGTTAAAGAAGTTTTAATACCTGAAGCTATGTTCGGAATTATCCAATCTATTACACTAACTTTAATCAACCTAATTGCTTTTTCAGCAATGGCCGGTGTTGTTGGTGGCGGTGGAATTGGAGACCTTGCGATTAGATATGGTTATTATCGTTTTGATAACTTTACAATGTGGATTACAGTAATTCTATTAATTATCTTAGTCCAAATTACACAATATATAGGAAATTCAATATCAAAAAAATTCAAAAAAAATTAATTTAAAGGAGATTTATATTTATGAACAAACTAAAAAAATTATTAACAGTTGTTTTTACAGCGTTTTTAGCTATTACTCTAGCTGCTTGTGGAGCTACAAGCTCAAACAATAATGGTGGCGGAGAGAAAAAAGAAGTATAAAAATAGGTGCAACATCTGGTCCTTATGCTGATATGGTAAACAAAGCACTTAAACCTCTTCTTGAGAAAAAAGGATATACAGTTAAAGTTACAGAATTCTCTGATTACATCCAACCTAACAAAGCTTTAAACAGCGGTGAATTAGATGCAAACTTATTCCAACACAAAATTTACATGAAAAAATTTGCTGAACAAAATGGAATGGACTTAACAGCACTTGCTCCTGTTCCAACTGCACCAATGGGATTATATTCTGATAAAGTTAAAGATCTTAAAGATTTACCAGAAGGTGCTGAAGTAACTCTTCCAAATGATCCTTCAAACGCTGCTCGTGCTTATGCATTATTAGCTGCTGCTGATTTAATCAAAATCAAACCTGACACTGATGTACTAAAAATCACTAAAAACGATGTAGTAGAAAATCCTAAAAAACTTAAATTTACAGAATTAGAAGCTGGTCAACTTGCTAGATCATTAAGTAGTACTACACTTGCTGCAGTACCAGGAAACTTCGCACTTGCTGCTAAATTTGATTTAACAAAAGCATTAATCTTAGAAAAAATGAACGAAAACAACCGTAACAATATTGTTGTAACTACTGCAAACAAAGACAAACAATTTGCTAAAGATTTAGTAGAAATCGTTCAATCTAAAGAATTTGATGAAATCATCAATAAAGATTTCAAAGGATTTGACAAACCTGGAAAATAATTAACAAGGACGTGATTAATTATGAAAATTGAATTATCAAATACAATTAAAAATATTCCTGAAAATGTATTCTACCCTATTTTCAAATTAATCTCTGAGGAAAGTTCAAATGGTAATCCATTATTAAATGCGGGTATCGGAGTTCCAGACTCTGATACCCCTGAACTTTTACTTAAAGAATTGGAAACAGCTATAAGAAAACCTGAAAATATGCGATATGGAGCATTTGATGGGAAAATAACATTATTAAATGAAATATCTCAGTGGTTGAAAAGAAAACTATAATATTGACGCAGATCCTAAAAGTGAAATTGCTTTAGTGTTTGGTACTAAATCTGGATTATCAAGTATTCCTTCAGTACTACTAAATCCAAATGATACAGTGTTATTACCAGTACCAAGTTATCCTGACTACATTCAAGGAATTGCATTAGCCCAAGCTAAATATGAAGAGATAGAATTGAAACAAGAAAATAATTATTTACTAGACTATTCTGATATTTCTGAAGAAGTGCTTAGAGATGCTAAACTTATATTTTTAAACTATCCTTCTAATCCCATTGGAGCAGTAGCTACGAAAGAGTTTTACGAAGAAACAGTGAAATGGGCAGAAGAAAATAATATAGTAGTTCTTCAAGATCATGCATATTCTGATTTCTATTATAAAGAAGGATACTCTCCAGCATTTATGCAAACTGAAGGAGCTAAAGAAGTAGGAATTGAATTTTTCTCGTTTTCTAAGAACTTCTCAATTTCAGGTCTAAGAATTGGTTTTCGCTGTAGGAAATAAAGAAATTATACGTGGATTAAAAGAGTATAATACTATCTTCCACGCAAATATTTATGGAGCTATTCAGGATACTGTGATAGCTGCGTTAAAAAACTATAGACAATTAACTAGTCATATAAAAGAAACTTATTCAAAAAGAATAGATAAAATAACTTCTAAACTTGATGAATTAGGATATTCATATTTTTAAACCAGAAGGTGGAATTTTTTTATCTGGTTAAAAAGTTAAGAATGGATATGACAGCCAAAGTTTCTTTGAATTATTACTAAAAAAAATATAGAATTGTTACTATGCCTGGCCATGTATTTGGTCAAGGTGGTGAAAACTATATTAGATTAAGTCTGAGTCTTTCAGATGAACAAATTGACATATTAATAAAAAAATTAGAAATACTAAATAATGATTTCAAGAATAATTAGAAATATTGATATCATTATTAAATTTTTATAAAAATTCGACTAATCTATTGATTAGCCGAATTTTTTTAATGTTAACTTCTAAGTTTACATAAATATTTTTTTGAAAGGATGATTAAATGAAGAAAAATACAAGATGGACTGTTTTATACGCCTCAATGGCAATATTATTATGCGCAGGATCACTATATTCTTTTAGTGTTTTTGCTAAACCCCTAAGCGTTTCAAAAGGATGGAGTTTACCAGATGTTATGCTAGCATTTACTATTAATGCTGCTATCGCTCCTATTCCTACTATTCTAGGAGGTTTTATTTCAGACAAAGGAAAAGCAAATATTTCTATTATTTTAGGAGGAATTCTATTTGCTGTCGGATTTATTCTTACTGGATTTGCGACTACAAAAGGAATGCTATATTTTAGCTATGGAGTATTATCAGGTGTTGGACAAGCATTTGCATATTCTGGAATTATAAGTAATGCGCTTAGATTCTTCCCTGATAAAAGAGGATTGGCTGCTGGTCTAATAACAGGAGCTATGGGGGGAGCTAGTGTTATTGCTGCTCCAATCGCACATAGTCTTATTGCAAATTTTGGGGTTCATAATGCATTTATTTACTTAGGAACAGCATACTTATTAATTATTATCGTTGCTCTATTCTTTATTAAAGTTGCTCCTGCAAATTATCAACCTGAAGGTTGGGTTCAACCTGTGGCTGAAATTAAGAAAGAAGCCGTTAATAAAAATTGGAAACAAATGTTAATGAGTCTATCATTTTACTTTATTATCTCAATGTTCGCAATCGGTGCATTCTCTGGACTAATGGTAGCATCAAATGCGTCAGTTATAAGTCAAACTATGTTTGGATTAACAGCTTCTGTTGCGGCAACATTTGTTAGTATTTATGCATTATCAAATTCTTTAGGACGTATAGTTTGGGGAATCATTTCAGATAAAATAGGTCACGAAAAAACTCTTATTGCTATCTACTCAGTAATCGCTATATCTTTATTAATTCTAGTTAATATAAGAACTACTCTTGGTCTTACAGTTGGACTTGTTCTCCTTGGTTTATGTTTTGGAGGAACTATGGGAGTCTTCGCACCATTAGTAATTAAAACATTTGGTCCAATTAACCAAGGGGTAAACTATGGAATTGTATTTATAGGATTCTCTACTGCTGCAGTTTTTGCTCCCAAAATACGCTGCAGGAATTACAGCAAAGCATAACGGTGACTTTACAGATGCATTTTATGTAGCAATAGCTCTAGTTATTGTTGGATTAGTGATTAGCGTGGTATATTCTATTTTTTCAAAACGAAAAACATTTTAACAAAAAGAAATCATCTCAAAACTCAATGAGATGATTTCTTTTTTATATTTTCGGTATTTGGATTTTTTGTCCAGCTGCAATATTATTATTACTAATATTGTTAGCTTCTTTTATTTTTTCTACACCATTTTGAGCATTTACTTCTCCGTATGCTTTAGAAGCAATTACAAATAATGAATCTCCAGATTTTACTACATAATCTTGACCAGCTACGGGAGTTGTACTCACAACACCTGTAGAGTCATTTTTTTCTGTATTATTGTTATTATTAGTCTCATTATTATTGTTTGTTGACTCTTTTTTAGATGTAGTCCCTTCAGTTACCTTCGAATCATTAGCTTTCGGTATATTGCTATTACTTTCTGCTTTTGTTTCTTCTGGTACTTTAGCAGTTTGTTCTGTAGTTTGGGCTACTTTATCTTTAGATTTACCACCAAGAGAATTTCCTAAAGTAGTTGCCCCTACAAGAATAAGTGGAGCTAATATTATAAATATAACAACCAAAACTGTGTTCTTTATAGTATTATTTTTCATAATATGACCCCTTCAATTATTTTACTTCTTCAAAGTAATCGTGGTAATAACCACCTATTTTTCCACTGTTATCTACTACGAATATATATTCTTCTGTTTCATTTACTACTTCATATTCTTTTTCCAACAGTCAGCATATTACTAACAGTAAATTTTTCAGCATCTGTATGTTTTACAATAACTTTTTTTAGACATTGTCCTACCTCCTTACTATTACATTTTTTTATTTTTATTACAATATAACTATTTTTTTCAAATATTTTTTTATTTGCTACAATAGAAACTATTACAAACACCACAAATGAAATCAATAATGATATTACAACAGGTTCTATAAATTTAATTACATATACAGTTTTTTTACTAATATGTAACTAATCAGATCCTACTACTATCGAACTTAATGCTCCATATTTTTTTCAGCTTTTCTTCCAATATAATCCTAATAATATAGGCCATAAGAATGTTGCTTCTAAACCTCCAAAAAGCAAATAGAGTTAACATTTACTATTAAACTTGGTGGTCTCATACTTAATAACATAATCAGTAAGATTACTAATATATTTACTCCATATACGAAGATTGGAATTTTTCTTACCTGTAATTTTTTTCTTTTAACTACTTTACTATTAAATAGTAAATCTTTAACTAATGCAGAAGAAATTAATAAGAACTGTGCATTTACAGTCGTTATTATCGCTGCTATAGGTGCTGCAAGTACCAACGCAGCTAAATACCATGGTAAAACTTTTTAATGTTATTATTGGAATTACTGAATCATAGTCTTTTAATATCTGGGAAAACACCTCTAGCCATAACTCCTATTAAATGAACACCAAACATTACTATAAATATTACTATCGATCCCTACAATAATAGATTGTTTTAAACTTCTTTTATTTTTATACAACATTGAGTTAATAGCGATTTGAGGAATACCAATTACCCCAACTCCTACTAATACCCAAAACGAACTTACATAACTTGGCGTCAAACTTCCTGTTGCACCGAAAGGTGTTATTATCTTCTCATTAATATTAATCAAGTTGGTAGTTATTTGATCAATTCCACCACCATAATTAATTACTGCAAATAGTAAAATTATTGTCGAGAAATATCATTATTAAACCTTGAATCATATCAGTGATTAGAATATTCTTCAATCCACCAAATACTACACAAAATATAATGATTACTGATATAAGGACAATACCTGTCTTATACTCAATCCCCATGAAAGCAGCTAATAATTTAGCACCTCCAACCCATTGAGCACTCATAGCAGCAATTAAAAATACTATCATAGCTAGAGTAGAAATAAATGCAACTAATTTTGACTCATATCTATTTCTTAAGTAATCACTTATTGTAATTGCATTAATTTTTTGGGCAGCATTTTTAAATTTCTTAGCTAAAACTAATAATACAAAATAACCCGTTACAACTTGGATTACAGCAAGTAGTACCCAACCATAACCAAGTTTATAGGCTACCCCAGGACCTCCAAGAAATGTTGAAGCTGATCCATAAGTAGACATTAATGTAATCGCAAGTACTATTCCACTTACTCTTCTATCGGCTAAATAATACTTTTCAAAAAATCCACCATGATGTTCTGTTTTACTCATACGATTCATCATTAACGGTAGTAAAAATTATCGCTAAGAAGATTGTTGCAAATAAAACTAATATTTTATAATCTAAAGTATTCGACATTATTTTTTCCTCCTCTTTTATCTCATCATTTAGTAAAAGATTCGTAGAAATAATAACTAATATTATTATTAGAATACTAACTACTATAGAACTATAAAAACCATTCAGGTAATCCTAAAATATACTTATATGATTTTTACATTGTTGACATCGAAATCTAACATATGCAAAAAATAATACCATAGAGGCAAAATGAATTATTGCGATGACTATCGCAACTATCCCTTCTTTATTTTTAAATTTATTCATTTGTCTTTCCTAATATCCCTCATTATTAAATTATAAATATGTACATAATAAACTTTCATAAAATCTACTACTAAACTACCAAGTAGTAACCCAGCAGTAACATCACTTATAAAATGTGCACCTAGTATCATTCTTGAAATAGGTACGGCTATTATTGCAAAAGTAGCGATTACTTTTTAAAAATATCTTTTTTTATTTATTACAAATAATAATGCTAAGAAAAAAATAATGCTACAAAATGTAGAATGTCCACTCGGAAAACTAAATCCATCGTGAATCTCAGGAAGAGGTCTCACCCTTTGGATGCTATATTTTAATGCAGATAAGAAGAATCCACCTAAACCTGCACTAAAGAATATAAACACAGCTTTTTTAAGCTCTTTTAATCCATACTAAAAATGCTGATAAAAAGAATCATTATTAATAATAATAGTTTATCATTAAAAAAACTAAAGAGATTACTTTTAGCAATTAGAGCTAGTCCTTTTAATTTCAACTAGATCAGCAATAGTTCGATCAAAATCATTATTTGGAAATTTAATCGCTACTACTGCTAAGAAAATAAAGATTAATAGTTTTAAATAAAAAGGTCATTTTTAAATTTTTTCATATTATTTCTCACCTCCTATTTTTTTCAATTATTTTTGTTATAAAATTCACTAACATCATTAATAACGCGTTTTTCTTTTTTTATAAACTTTCATTGAATTTTTTTATAACTGTCCAAATTATCATAGAAAATCAAAAGATTTGCTCAACAGATAAAGTTGGTAAAATCTTCTTCAGCTACAACTTTTTGCAAAACCATTCTTTTTCAAAAAAATCTTGCATTTTTCAATTTGATCTCCTCTACTCTGGTTAGTTCCAAGAGGTACTAAAATAGGAGGTAAATCTAAAGCTAAAAATTCATATAAAGCGTTAGCTCCAGCTCTTGAAACAGTAAAATCTGTAATTTTCAGTACATCAAATAGTTCTTTAGCTAAAAATTCATATTGCTTATAACCCTCTTTTTTTCAACACTATCATTTAATAATCCTTTACCTACAAAGGTGTACTATTTGATACTTTTTTTAGTCAATTCATCTATATTATTCCAAATATAATCATTCAATATTTTTGAACCTAATGAACCACCCATAACAAGCATCACAGGTTTTTCTGATGTAAATCCAGTTAGCTCATAAGCCAGATTAGCATCACCAGTATAAATATCATCTCGTACAATAGCGCCTATTAGACTAGCTTTCCCTTTAGGTAAAAACTTCTGTGTATCTTCAAAGGTTGTAAATATATGGTTACAGAACTTAATATTGATTTTATTTGCAAGTCCTGGAGTTAAATCCGATTCATGTAACACAACTGGAATTTTAAGAAATCTAGCTGCAATACAAACTGGAACACTTACAAATCCACCTTTTGAAAATACAAAATTTGGTTTTTCTTTTCTCAATACTAGTAAAGAATCAACAATTCCTTTTAGTACTTTAAATGGATCAATAAAATTTTCCCAAGAAAAATATCTTCGTAATTTTCCTGAGCTAATTTTATAGTATTTAACTTCTGGAATTTTTACCTATCATCTCATTTTTCAATACCAGTTTTACTACCAATATAAGAGATTTCATATCCATTTTTTTTGAATTCTGGAATTAAAGCAACATTAACAGATACATGACCTGCTGAACCTCCTCCAGTAAACAGGATTCTTTTCACCTTTATCCTCTCTCTTTCGTCTTTTTTTCTAAGCGTTCTTCAACATATTTAGGTACAAATTTCGATAAATCTGCCCCAAAACCTGAAACACCTTTTACAATACTAGAGCTAATAAATGAATATTGTTTATTAGCCATCATATAAAATGTTTCAATATTTTCATCTAACGCTTTATTCATAAATGTTAATTGCATTTCATATTCAAAGTCAGATACAGCTCTTAAACCCCTAACAATAACATTTGAACCTACTTGTTTTGCATAATTTCACTAACAATCCTGAAAATGAATCAACTTTAACATTTGGAATTTCTTTTATTGTTTCATTTATCATCTCACTCTCTCATCAAGTGAAAATAAATATTTTCTTTATCAGGATTTCACCAAAATAGCTACTATTACTTCATCAAATAATTCAGCACTTCTGTTTTATTATGTCAATATGCCCATAAGTAATAGGATCAAAAACTACCCTAGGTACAATCGCTATTTTTTTCTTTCTCATTTTATTTCTCCATATATTCAAAAAAATTACTATGTCTGTTATTCCATACTGTTTTTCTTTTTATTATTTCGATGTTTTCATTTACAATGTTAATTTGTTCGGTATTACTTTTTCTCACAAATAATCAAAGCTCCATCATTGCACAATTGATTATCGAAAAATATTTTTTTCAAAGCATCATCTATCAACCCTTTATCATATGGTGGATCTAGAAAAATCATATCAAATTTTTTTCTTCTTTCTTTCCAAAAAAATTTTCAAACGCACGCTTTGAAAATCATTTCTATATAAAGAATAATCTTCGGTACTAATTCTACATTTTTCTATATTGCTTTTAATAACTTTTATCGCATTATTACTACCATCAATAAAAAGTGGCATGTTTAGCTCCACGACTTAACGCTTCAATTCCTAAACCACCTGTTCCACCAAAAAGATCTCAGTACTTTTACAATCATAGCAATCTATCATATTAAATAAATTTTTCTTTTAATTTTTGTCTGTCGTTGGTCTTGTATTCATACCATCAACAGCATTTAATTTTATCGATCTATATTTTTCCTGCTATAACTCTCATGTTTCCTCAGCAATAAATATCTAATACACTGTATTTATTAATGATATCTTTAAAATAAGGGAGAATATAGCTTTCGCTTCCCCTTATTTTTAATATTATTTATTTTTGTTTGTAAATCTTTATCTAAATGTTCAAAACTTAAATGTAAATCTGACATTTCCTGATAATTCGATTTTTCTTTACGAATTTCTTTTTCTTAAGATCTGCAATAATACTTTCTATTCTAGTTTTCATCAACATAGATACATGCATATCTTCCTCTTTTAGAATAAGAAATAAAGTTCCCATATTTTTTTCTAATTTATTTAAGTCTTTAAAACTTTTTAAAATAGACATATATTCCACGTCTTTCTTTTTCAAATAACTCCATAAAGTTTCTCCTAGAAATGAGCTGCTGCGTCTACGCGACCTTTCTCATCGATTTTAATTACTTTAACTTTAAGAGTGTCTCCAACTTTTACAACATCTTCAACTTTATTAACTCTTTCTTCAGCTAATTTAGAAATGTGAACTAAAGCATCAACTCCTGGGAATAATTCAACGAAAGCACCAAATTTCTCAATACGTTTAACTTCAGCAAGGTAGATTTCCCCAACTTCTGCTTCACGAGTAATATTTTCGATAATTTCAATAGCTTTATTAATTCCTTCAATTTCAGGTGAAGAAATAAATACATCACCATTTTGTTCGATATCAATTTTAACACCAGTCTTTTCAATAATTTCATTGATAACTTTACCACCTGATCCAATAACATCTTTAATTTTCTCAGGTTTGATTTTAATAATTTTAATTTTTGGAGCAAATGTTGAAACTTCTTGACGAGGTTCAGAAATAATACTATTCATGTGCTCTAAAATTTGTAATCTACCAATACGTGCTTGTTCTAATGATTCTTTTAAAATTTGTTCACTTAGACCATCGATTTTAATATCCATTTGAAGTGCTGTAATACCTTCAGATGTACCTGCAACTTTAAAGTCCATATCCCCAAGGTGGTCTTCCATACCTTGAATATCAGTTAAAATTGTATAGTGTTCATCTTTTTTAACTAATCCCATTGCAATACCAGCTACCTGAGCTTTAATTGGAACTCCTGCTGCCATAAGAGCCATTGATCCAGAACAAATTGTAGCTTGTGAACTTGATCCATTAGATTCTAAAATTTCTGATACAATACGGATAGTATATGGGAAATCTTCTTTAGATGGAATTACTTGTGCTAATGCACGCTCACCTAAGGCACCGTGACCAATTTCACGACGTCCTGGCGCACGACTAAATCCAACTTCACCAACTGAGAATGCTGGGAAATTATAGTGTAACATAAATCTCTTGTTTTCTTCTTGAGTTAAATCATCAATGATTTGTTCATCTGATAAGTTACCTAATGTTACAACACCTAAAGATTGAGTTTGCCCACGTGTGAATAATGCAGATCCATGCGTTCTTGGAAGCACGTCAACTCTTGAAGCTAAAGGTCTAATTTCTGTTAAAGCACGTCCATCAGGTCTAATTTTATCTTCAGTGATTTCACGACGAACTTCATCTTTTACAATTTTATCTAATGATAATTTTGCTTCTTTTACAATATCAAGCTCATCTTCATCAGTTGCTTTTTCTTCAAATACTTCAAGAACTTTTTCTTTAACAGCTGAAATAGCTTCATCACGTTCTTGTTTATCTTTAATAGCAATTGCTTCTTTCATTTGAGCTAATGCCATTGAAAGAACTTCGTTATAGATTTTTTCATCAATAACTTTTAACTCTACAGCCATTTTTTCTTGACCAATTTCATCAACAATTTGTTGTTGGAATGCAATTAAAGCGTTTGATTTCTTCATGTCCGAAACATAATTGCATTTAACATAATTTCTTCAGATACTTCTTTTGCACCTGCTTCAACCATGTTGATCGCATCTATTGTTCCAGCTACTTTTAAGTCAACTGTAGAACGTTCCATTTGTTCAACTGTTGGGTTAATTACATATTCTCCATCAACATATCCTACAGTAACACCAGCGATTGGTCCTTTGAATGGAATATTTGATACTGATAATGATAGTGAGCTTCCTAGCATTGCCGCCATCACAGGATCACAATCATACTCAACTGATAATACAGTTGAGATAACTTGTACTTCGTTTCTAAATCCATCTTCGAATAATGGTCTAATCGGTCTGTCAATAAGACGAGCTGCTAAAGTAGCTTCAGTTCCTGGTCGTCCTTCTCTACGTAAGAATCCTCCTGGAATTTTCCCTACTGCATACATTTTTTCTTCATAGTTAACTGTTAACGGGAAGAAATCAACATCTTTTGCTTCTTTTGAAGCTACTGCTGTTGTTAACACAACAGTATCTCCATATTTTACTACTACTGCAGCATTAGCATGACGAGCCATTTCACCTAACTCAACAGTTAATGTTTTTCCAGCCCATTGCGTTGTATAAACTTTTTTATCTTGAAACATGTTTATTTCCTTTCAATATTTTTTCTTAAACTTTATATAAATCGACTACTTTATTATATCATGAATACTAGTATTTACAAAAGAAAAACGAAAACATAGTAGAAATAACATTTGATTTCTCTACATTTTCGTTTATAATTTTTTTATCCTAATTGTATTTGATATAGTTTATATAAAACTAATATTATTAACAACATAATAATAAACAATATTATATATATCTTTTTGTTTTATTAGACATAATTACATATTACCTTGAATCTCTTTTTCAAGTATGTTTCTTGTATGTTCACATACACGAGTAAAGTGTTGAATTAAGTCCATATAAACTACTCCTGCTGGAATTTCACAATCTCCCATCTTTCATACGTTGAGTATGTTTTTTACGAGCTGCTTTTTCCATTGCATATATATTTTCACATGCTGCTAACGCTGCTCCTGCAAGAGCTATATTGTTTTCTTCTAATGACTTAATAGTTTTTAAAATAATATCATTACAAAGATCGAACATTTCTTGTACTTCTTCTTTTGCTCCATCAGAGAATTTCAATTTTTTTCTAATTTGATAATCTACTGATAAAACAATATCTCTAGCGTGGTCACCAATTCTCTCAACATCACGAGTTCCATCTAATAATGTTGAAGCAATTAGACCTTCTTTAGGACTTAGATTTTTCCCTAAATAATAAAGTCAGGTAATCCGTCATTTGTTCATCAAAATTATTTATCGCATCTTCGTAAGTTTCACCTTTTTCACGTAATTGTTCATCACGATTCATGAAGTACTCTACAGCATTACGTAAACTTTTCTTAGATAATACTAACATTTCCACAAACTCTTTTTTTGAACTTGACCTAAAGCTACTGCTGGTGCACTTGTAATAAGTGATTTATCAAGATATTGTGTACTATATTTGATTTGCTCATCTTCACCTGGAATAAGCTTAGTTACAATCACAACTAATACACTAATAAATGGGAATTGTAGTATTGTATTTAGTATGTTAAATGTACCGTGTGCTGATGCAATTGTCATCTTAGGTTCTAGACCTAACGTAGTTTCTAAATACTGAATAAATGCTCCATAAGGAACTAAAGCGATTAAACAGATAATCGTACCAATAACATTAAATAATACGTGAGAAGCTGCAACACGTTTCGCAGCAATATTACTTCCTATCATCGCTAATGCTGCAGTTGTAATCGCTGTTCCGATATTATCCCCGAATAATACAGGTAAAGCTCCATGTAAACTTAAAGCTCCATCTGCATACAGGTTCTGTAAAATAGCAATCGTCGCTGCTGATGATTGAATTAAAACAGTTAAAAACGTTCCTACTCCTACCCCTACTACCGCACTATCATTAATGTGCGCTAATACGTTTTGGAACCATGCCATATCTCTCATTGTCCCCATAGCTGTAGACATCATTTTTAAGAGCATAAAAAATTCCACCAAAACCAAAATATTACACGACCGATATTGTTTACTAATTTAGCACGAGTAAAGAATAAAAATGCTGCTCCTAAGAAAATTAAAGGAAGTGCATATTTAGAAATATTAAACCCGATAATGAATGATGTTAATGTAGTCCCAATATTAGAACCCATAACAATAGCTATTGCTTGTTTCGTTTTTAATAATCCAGCCCCTACTAAACTGATAGTAATTACGATTGTTCCTGTACTTGATTGAATAAGTATCGTAACTATAATCCCAGCTAAGACAGCCATAAGTGGTTTAGATGTATATTTATCTAAAAACATATCGCATTTTCTCCCCGGCTATTAATTGAAGTCCGTCCCCCATGTACTTTAATACTGAATAGGAATAATCCCAGACCTCCTAAAAAAAGAAAAATAAAATTTCTTGCCAAAGTGCTGACACTTTTTTTGTCCTCCTAGTATATGTTGCGTGTATCATTTAAACACACAAATAAATTTTTACCATATATATTTTTAAAAGTACAACAGAAAATCTAAAACTAGAAATATTAAAATATTATTACAAATGTTTTTACATTAATTACATAATATTTAGCACATTATACATATCAATATTTTTTTAAAAATAAAAAAAGGTATCTACATAAAATTTGTAAATACCTTTTTAGAAAATGCTTATTAAAGCTTGTGGATAAACAGAAACTTTTTTTACGGCTACGTCCGTATCTTTCGAAACAGTACAACTCCGTCAACTAGTGAGAAATAGTGTATCATCTCCACCTTTTTCCTACGTTAGTTCCTGGCCAAATTTTTTTGTCCCACGTTGTCTGTATAAGATAGAACCTGCAGTTACGTACTGACCATCAGCTCTTTTAGCACCTAAACGTTTTGATTCAGAGTCACGTCCGTTTTTAGTAGAACCTACCCCTTTTTTAGATGCGAAGAATTGTAAATTTAATTGTAACATCATGTCAATTTCACCTCTCTTACTTCAATAGTTATATAATCTGAATAATTTTTCTTCAATTGTTTTTTTAATGCAACTAACATTGCATTTAGTAGAAGTTGCTCTTTATCTGTAGATTTCTAATGATCTATATGTTAAATGTCCAGTTTCATCTTCGCTAGCGGAGATATCGAACTGTACATCTTCATCTAGTTCATCTACTGCATTTATTAAACCGAATATTACAGCGGATACACCTGCACAAACTATATCTGAACCGTGTTCAGCATAATCAGCATGCCCATCGACTGTTACTTGTTTAATAACTTCAACTTCTTTTACGATTTCCACCTTAATCATGATTAAGCGTTAATTTTTTCAACTACTAATTTAGTGAAAGGTTGACGATGACCTAATTTACGGTGATTGTTCTTTTTAGGTTTGTATTTAAATACTGTGATTTTTTTACCTTTACCTTGAGCAACTACTTTAGCTGTTACTGTCGCACCAGCTACTAAAGGAGCACCAACTTTTGTTGTTTCTCCACCTACTAATACTACTTCGTCAAAAGTAACTGTAGAATCAACTTCAGCTGCTAATTTCTCAACTAAGATTGTTTGTCCTTCTTCAACACGTAGTTGTTTCCCACCTGTTTTAATTACTGCGTACATATCTGCACCTCCTTAAATATTTTTTACTAAGACTCGCCATATAAGGTGGATTTCTCTCTTGTTTACCTTATACGTGCGGTTGTAGTAGCTATTTAGGAGCTACACAACAATACAATTCTAACACATATATACCATAACGTCAACTATATTGATAACTTTTTCTTACTTTTTTCAAAAATTAGGTGACTCAAAAACTATGATTTCAGAAATCGATTTTTTCACGTGACCCTCATTTAATTATTTACGTTTTTTCTTGTTAGAAACTAATGTAACTTTTTCCGGATCAAAAGCTTGTTTCTTTTGTTTCTCTGGTTTATATGGTGGATATAGTGCGTGTCCTAAGTAAGTTTGGAATATCATGAATAATCCCCCTACGATATAGTACACAGCTACTGCTCCAGCTACGATGAATGAGAACCCTGTAATCATTATCGGTGATAACCATTGCATCATTTTCATTTGACTTTGCATTTGTTCTTGACCTGGTTGAGTTGGTGTTGGCATTAAACTCATTTGTAATTTTGTTTGGATAGCATAAACTACAAACGCGATTAATGGTAATGTATATGAACGAGTACCAAGACTGAATACTCCAAGGAATGTAGAATCAATAATTCCAGCAGAGTATAATGGATTAGATAACGTATAGAACAATCCAGTTAAGAATGGAAGTGGAATAAGCATTGGTAAACATCCACCTAAACTTAATGGCATTGCATCATATTTTTTCATGATAGCCATTTGTTCTCTTTGTAATTCCATAAGTTCACTACGAGCTTGCATTTTCTCTTCATTAGAAATTGCTCTAGCTTCTTTTTCTTTAGCTGCTTGTTGTTTCTTCTGAACTACTTCTAATTCTGGACGAGCTAATTCTTGTCCTTTTCTTGATTTGTTTTGAACTTTGTAGTTATTTAACATGAAAGGTAAAACTAATAGTCTGATTACTAAAGTAATAATAACTATTGACCAACCCCAACTTCCTGTATACTCATGTATTTTACTCAGTGATAAGTCCATTGGTTTTACGAAGATTTCGTAAAACGTTCCAGAACGATCATTTTGTGAACATCCTGAAAGAGTAACTACACCAAGCAAAACCTAATAAAATTGCTGATAGTTTTTTTCAATTTCATTCTCCTTAAATTTTTATTTCTTCTTTGTAGTTTTAGTATGTCTACTAATATTATACCTAGTAAATTATATCAAATATAAAAAGTGGTAGTCAAACTATTGTTTAATTAAAACTTCAGTAAATTTACATAAAGTAGTGAAAAAAAATATTTATAACGTTCAAAAATTTAATTGACAGTTCAGAGTAATCAGTTATATAATATTAGTAAGAAAGGGATGATTACTATCAAAAGATATACAATACATTACAGATATCGAAAAGTTAAAAGTCATTTCCGATCCTTTAAGAATAAGTATTCTTACGACACTCGGTACAGAAAAAGAAAAAAACTCAAAGAGAACTTGCTAAACTATTAAAAAAATTAATAGAACTAAAATACACTATCATCTTAATATCCTAGAGGAAAATAATTTTATCGAAGTAGTTGATACAGATTCAATAAATGGTATAATCCAAAAAAATACTATCTACCGACTGCACAGGCATTTGTACCTTCACCTAGTATCTTTTAACGACTTATTTAACAATACTTCAGTTAACTTTTAATGTAAAGAAAGAAGATGTGAAAGATTTCTGGGAATGAAGTTAAAAAAACTAGAAAAAGAAAATTCTCCTCAGAAAGATAAAAGATAGTGTTAGTATTAGTATTATTTCTACAGCTCGTTAAGAGCTGTTAAAATAATATATTAAACTGTCAAATATTTTTTTATCGTTAAAATTTTTTTATAAAGGATGTGATCACTATGTTTAAAAAAATAAAGAACTTTTCAATTTTACTATTTCGGTAGATTAATCACTAACTTTCGGTGATAGCATATATTCAATAGCTACTCTAACATTTAATCTACTCTTTAACTAAATCTACTTTTTTTATAGTGGTATTACCTTGTTTTTAATCTCATTTACCGCTATATTACAAATATTTTATTTCACCGATAATCAGTAAATTTGATGTAAAGAGGTTTTTTTAATTATTTCACAGTTACTTCAAGCAATAATATTACTAGTTATCACTTATCTAATCTTCATTAAATAAAGCTACATATTACTACACTGATAATTTTTTTATCGTTTGTATCAGTTTCATTAATCAAATAGTTTATCCTATTCAACTTGCCTTTACTTCCAAAAAAATAGTTAAACAAGAAGATTTAGTTAAAAGCAAATTCATTATTTTTCTATAGCTTATCAAGGTAGTGATGCACTCTTTAATTCAATAGGTGGATTTATTATTACAGATTTTTCGGGACAATATATGCTTTCATAATAAATAGTCTTACTTTTTCATCAACAGCTTTATATTTCATCTTCCTATCAAATGATTTATCTAAAAAAATACTAATACTATACAAGAAAACTACTTTTCTAAACTAAGTAGTGGTATGAAAAATATGGAATACTCCTCTATTAAAACCATTATTAATAGGAATCATAATAATTAATTTTTTTCTACCAGCTCTTTACTAACGACTACTTCCTGAGTATTCAGAAACTAGTTATTTTTTTATGGAATTTTACTTAGTGCCTCTGGACTTGGTATCCTAATAGGAGCCTTTCTTTCTAACAGTCAGATACTAAAAAAATATAAGGTTAAGTACTCTATATACTACATTTTACACTAGGTATAGCTCTTTCTTGGGGGCACTTAGCATACTTAACAATAATTCCATTACAAACAAAATAATCAATTTTTTTATTGTTTCTATTTTGGTTGGATATTATTGGGATTTTTAAATACATATTCTCAAACAATGATTCAGTGCATCAGTAAATAAAAGATAAATTAGATGTCGCTATGTCCACTATGATTGGTTTATCTATAGCATTTTAGTCCCGCTAGGTGCTTTAATGGCTGGAGTATTAAGTATAAAATACAGTACTAGAACTATTATAATTATTACTTCGTTTATTAATTTTTAGTATTTTTTTCTATTTTTGGTTATTCAATAATAATATTAGGAAATTACCTAGTTTTTTTCAAAATTACTAGAAAAAGAGATTAAAGATATTATAGTTTCTAATTAGAAACCCATACTTTACTATTATAAATGTAATCTATATTAATTTACTAGATTATCTTTCATACAAAAAAATATCCAGTAACTTGTATTAACAAGTTACTGGATATTTTAATTAATTTACTATTTTTTTATCTTCTTTTGGTAAGAATGCATTTAATAGCACACCGCTGATAGCTGCAAGTGCCATCGCTGGAAGTTCGAAGTTAATGCTTTCGAATTTAAGCATTGCTCCACCTACACCTAAAACGATGATTACTGATGAAATTACTAAGTTTCTGTTGATACTTAAGTCTACTTTTTCATCTACTAACATTCTAAGTCCACTTGAAGCGATTATACCGAATAGTAAAATCGATACACCACCCATAACTGGTGATGGAATCGTAGAGATTAGAGCTGAGAACTTACCTACAAAACTTAAGATAAGTGCGAATACCGCTGCTCCTCCTAATACGAATACAGAGAAGATACGTGTAATAGCAAGAACCCCAATGTTTTCACCATATGTTGTACTTGGTGGCCCACCTAAAAGTGATGCAAACATCATCGCTGTTCCATCAGCTAAAATTGAACGATGTAGACCTGGATCTTTTAGGAAGTTTCTTCCTACAACTTCAGATAATACCATTTGGTGACCGATGTGTTCGTTAATAGTAACTATAGCAATAGGTACCATCGCTAATGCTGCTACATTCCAATGTGGTGTATATGTCACAAAATGGAATTGTGAACTTCGGTAAACTAAACCAAGGTGCATCAATAACTGGTTGGAAATCAACTAATCCTGCGAATCACATGCTACAATATATCCCAAAAACAATTCCTAATAATACTGGAATTTGTTTAGCAAATCCTCTTAAAAGCAACGCAACAGAAGATTGTTGCTGCTAATGTAATAAGAGCTACTAGAAGTATTTTAAATCGTAAACTTTTGCTCCATCTACTGTTTTATACATCGCCATGTTTATTGCTGTAGGAGCAATTCCAAGTCCAATAACAATGATAATAGGTCCAACTACAACTGGTGGTAAAAAGTTTCAATAACCAATTTACACCAAATTTGTAAATTAACATTGCCACAACTCCATAAACTAAGCTGGCTAAAAATGCACAAGCATTGCTGTTTCAACACTGTGAGTAGTTGATAGCACAATAATCGGATTAATGAAAGGCAAATGAAGATCCTAAAGTACGCAGGAATTTTTACCTCTAGTTATTAATAAATACGTAAGTGTTCCAATACCTGATGTAGTTAAAAGCTGTACTTGCTGGTAATCCTGTTAAAATCGGTACTAACACAGTCGCTCCCAAACATTGCGAATAAGTGTTGTAAAGCTAACGTTACCCATAGAGCTAAGTTAGGCTTTTCATGAACATCAAGAATTGGTTTTACTCTTGTTTTTTTCTGCCATTCTTTTTTTCTCCTTTTTTTATATTCAAACTTTCATAATTATATCACATGAATAGTCAATTTGAAAAGTGTTTTTATTTTTCAAGACGAAATTTAAAATAATTAATAATATTTTTATTATTGGAAAAAAAGTTTCCTCTATTCTTTGGTTTATATTAATTTTCATTATCTAAATTCTAAAATTATATAATGATTTTTTCTACTACAATATATAAAAACGCAAGATTAAATCTATTAACCTTGCGTTTTATAATTATTTAACTTCTACATCAAGAATTACAACTTCTTCAACTGGTTTATCTTGAGCTCCAGTTTTTACGGCTGCAATTTTTTCTAAAGTTTTCGCACCTGCAATAAGTTGTCCAAACACTGTGTGACGGTGATCTAAGTGAGGAGTTCCTCCTAGTTTAGCATAACCTTCAACAGCTTCTTTTGGCCATCCACCTTGTTCAAGTGCTTGTAAAGTTCTAGCATCCACATGAGAATTTTGAACTATAAAGAATTGACTTCCATTTGTGTTTGGTCCAGCATTTGCCATACTTAACGCACCATAGAAGTGGAAATAATCCATTGAGAATTCATCTTCGAAACTACGTCCCCATATTGATTCTCCTCCCATACCTGTTCCAGTTGGATCTCCACCTTGAATCATAAAGTCTTTAATTACACGGTGGAAAATAATACCTTTATAGTATCCATTTTTTGCGTGAGTTAAAAAGTTTTCTACTGCTTTTGGAATATCTTTTTCAAATAATTTGAAAGTCATATCTCCATGAGTAGTTTTAATTTTTACTCTAACTTGACCTTTTTTTACATTTTTTGTTAATTGAGTTAACATCCTATCTCTCCTTATTATGAGAAGGGATGAACTTCCACCCCTTCTCTTTTTATTTTTTACTATGCGTTTTTTTCTCGATTAATCTTTCGTTAATTTCTCTTAAGATATTTTTCTTTAAATTCAGCAAAGCTTTCTTCTTTTTGATCGTGTGAACCAAATGTTCTTACATTAACATTTCTGTTTTCAACTTCTTTATCTCCAATTACTAAAGTATATGGAATTTTTTTGCTTGCTGCTTCACGGATTTTGTATCCTAGTTTTTCATCTCTATCATCGATAGCTACTTTAACACCAGCTTTTTTAAGTTCTTGCATGATATCTTTAGAATAGTCATAGTGGTAATCGTTGTTTACTGGAATAATACGTACTTGGTTTTGGTGATAACCATGTTGGTAAATCTCCCTTTGTACTCTTCTAATAAGAAGGCAACCATTCTTTCCATTGTTGATACAATACCACGGTGGATAACTACTGGACGGTGAGCTTTTTCCATCTTCACCAATGTATTCTAATTCGAATCTTTCTGGTAATAAGAAGTCTAATTGAATTGTAGATAATGTTTCTTGTTTTCCGATTGCTGTTTCTACTTGAACGTCAAGTTTTGGTCCGTAGAATGCTGCTTCTCCTTCAGCTTCAACATAATCTAAACCCTAATTCATCAGCAGTTTCTTTTTAACATTTGTTGAGCATTGTTCCACATTGCATCATCGTCGAAGTATTTTTTTCAGTGTTTTTCTGGATCTCTGTAAGATAGACGGTAACTGAAGTTTTTTATACCCTAAATCTTTGTATGCTTCTTCGATAAGTCCTACTGTAAGTTTGAATTCATCTTTAAGTTGATCTGGACGTACAAAAATGTGAGCATCGTTTAGAGTCATACCACGCACACGTTGTAATCCGCTTACTGCTCCACTTGCTTCATAACGGTGCATCATTCCAAGTTCAGCGATACGAATTGGAAGTTCACGGTATGAGTGACGTTCATTTTTATAAATCATCATGTGGTGAGGACAGTTCATTGGACGAAGTACCATTGTTTCGTGGTCCATCTCCATTGGTGGGAACATATCTTCTTGGTAGTGTTCCCAGTGTCCACTTGTAATATATAAATCTTTAGATCCCATAATTGGAGTATAAACGTGGTCATATCCTAATTCAACTTCTTTGTCAACGATATATCTTTCGATTGTACGACGGATAGTAGCACCATTTGGTAACCATAATGGTAATCCAGCACCAACTTTTTGACTTGTTGTGAAGATTCCTAGTTCTTTACCTAGTTTTCTGTGGTCACGTTCACGTGCTTCTTGTAATCTCACTAAGTGTTGCTCCATATGATCTTTAGTGAAGTAAGCTGTTCCGTAAATACGTTGTAACATTTTATTATCACTATTACCTCTCCAGTATGCACCAGCTACAGATAATAATTTAAATTCTTTAATTTTTGAAGTTGCACTTACGTGTCCACCACGACAAAGGTCAGTGAAGTCTCCTTGTGTGTAAACTGTAATAACTTCATCTGCTGGAAGATCGTTAATTAATTCTACTTTATATGGGTCTTCTTTAAAGATTTCTAAAGCTTCTTCCTTACTTACTTCGCGACCTTCAATTGCATAGTTTTCGCTTATAATTTTCTTAACTTCTTTTTCGATTGCTTTAAAGTCTTCTTCTGACACTTTGTATTCAGCGTCAAAATCATAGTAGAATCCACCATCGATAGCTGGACCAACTCCGAAGTGCACATCTTTACCGTATAGTCTTCTTAATGCTTGCGCTAATACGTGTGCACAAGTGTGACGTAATACATATAAACTATCTTTATCTTCATCGTCTGCTACGATAAGTTTTAAGTTACCATCTTTTGTTATTGGTTTGTTAACTTCGATGTAATCCTCATCTAATTTTGCAGAAATAACTTTTTTCTTAAGACTAACACTGATACTTTCCGCAATTTCTAATGGTGTTTTATTATCATATTCTCTTACATTTCCATCTGGAAAAACTAATTTAGCCATATTAAGGTCTCCTTCTTTTTTATATACTTAGTCTAACTTACTCAAAAATTAAAAAATCCCTTCTCTAGCCGAAACTAAAGAAGGGACGAATCTTTTCGTGGTACCACCCAAATTCGAAGTAATCTTACTTCCTCTTTGTGAATATAGCTCACTAACTATGTTAATACTATTAGCTAGGTAGTAACATATATTGCTTATAGGTATTTTCAGCACCATACCCTCTCTTAAAATAAGTTAAATATATATCTTGTCCTAAGTATACGTTGATTTATTTCATTAATGTAATTCTAGCACAAAGATAGATGAATTTCAAGGAAACTCATCTATCTTTTTCATTTTATTTATTTTTCCAATAACTTCTTATACCACTAAAAGTAAAAAAATTAATATTAGCAACATGAAAAATATAATTTTTTTACACTGAAATATTTCGCAGCTTCTGTTTTTACTATCTCTAGTTTCTTATCTATGTTATTAGATTTTTTTAACTTCTAAGTTATTTTTTCAGAATGTAGTTATATCAGTTTCACTAACTTTAGTATTTTTTTAAAAGCTATATAATAAAGATATTTTTGCATCCTTTAATGCTGAAATATCAGTCACCGCTGTATCAGATATATCTACACTAGAAATATTTGGTACATCTTTTAACGCATCTATATTTCTCAGACCTATATTTTCGTTCAGCATCAATCGATATAAATACTTTTTATCTTTCAACGCATCTATATTTTCAATATTGTTTTTATACAATAGTAATTCTTCTAAGCTTGATAAATCTTTAAGTGCTGTAATATCACTAATACTATTTCTATCTAAATACAATACTCTTAATGATTTTAATTCAGTTAAGGGCGTTATATCCTTAATAGCATTTTTTCTTCAGCAACTAAGCTCTCAAGTTTTGTAGCATTTTTATAAATGAAATATTGTCTAAACCTATACCAGAAATATTTAGACTCCTTAGATTTTCAAGTTTCAAATTATTTGGAATATAATCTTTTTAAAACACTATTCATCGAAACATCTAATGATTCTACTTTTTAAATTATTTAGAAAAATCTAAGTTATTCATTAGATTTTTCTAAGCACTAATTGTCTTAATTTAGTTAATTTCGCTAAACTCTTTGGATCTTTTTATTTTATTATTTGTTAGATTTAAATCTTCCAATTCTACTAGTTTTTTTCTAAAAGGTGTAATATCTTCAATAAAGTTATTTGATAGATTTAAATTTTTTTCAAATTAACAGCATATTCTAAACCTTTTTAGAGAAAAAAATATTTTTCCAAGGTAATGATAGACTTGTAAATTGTTCCATCATTCCTATCGTTACTTCTTCACCTTTATAGTCTTTATTAATATGAAACTTATAATATTCTAGTAACGCTTCTTTAAGATTAAGATCATCGAAATCTATTTTTCTGACTATTTTTCAATTTCTGTAAATTTCTTTTTCTCCAAAGGGTACATAAAACATCATTAGCTTTTTATCGTTGGAGTAGATACAGCTAGTCCCTAATAATGTTATGACAAAAAGCTTTATATATTACCTTTTTTTCATCTTTTTCCTCTTTATTTTTTTCTATACTCAGTTATTTTTATTTCGCACAATTATTAATCCATATGAAGCAAGTGGAATTAAAAATACGAAATACGGGAATACATATCTACTTTTTCGCTTCCCAAATCATATGAAATAATGTTCCACCAATAAATGCAACCGGGATTATTGTTAGTATTTCTTTTTCTTTTTTTATAAACATTCACTGCAAAAAAACTACAGAAAATACATACACAAATACTTGAAATACCTTCATAATAAATGAAATTACATTATGAGTTCCATCAAAAGTAAATTTGTTTTTATAAAAAGTCTTTTTACTTTCTCTAACTTAGTTTCATTATCGAAGTTTCTTTTGAGGTGCTGTGACCAATAAACTTTGGAATGTTGGTTCTATAAATTGATTTTTCATACTTTCTTTGATAAAAATCTACAGCATATCTAGGATTTTTCTTAAATACCTCTACTCTTTGTTTTATAGAATCTTTTGAAATATCAGTTATACGTTTTGCATCATAATCTTCTTCTGGCATTATGTCATAATTGAATCTATTCCACCAACCTGCTTCACGATCCCCTTCTTGCATCCCCATCGCTATCCATGTAATTTTCGGAACACCCTCAGCGATTGTCTTTTGACTCTTAACTTCATAATAATTATAAATTAGACTCTTAGACGCACTCATTAAAAATAAACAGCTGACTATAAAAGCCATTACCTTTTTATCTCTAACTCTAATAAGATAAATTATGGCTGCTGAGAATATTGCTAGCATATGTATTAAGTTATTACCTATAAATAGAATTGCAATATTAATGCTTAAAGCACTTATTACCAACGTATACCATTTTTTATACTTAATATACTTTATAAAATAATAATAAGCGACTAATGTTAAAAACATACCTGGTAGCAATCCGTAGACAAATGCAACATAAAATATTAATGGAAAACATAGTCCACTAAGAATTACAACTAAATAGTTTGTATCTTCATCGTCAAACATTATATTAGATATTTTTATATAACATAAAAATTATATAACTTATCGAAAAGCTTTGCATTATATATAAAATAAATGTTGCTCTACCAAATAATGATAGTATTATTTGGAAAAAGAAATACTGTTGTAATTTGGTGTGAATATATATATAAATAGTTATTTCCTTTATCAAGTCCACTGTAATTTTTCTCTTATGAAATTATTAGCTTGATCTATTACGTTAAATGGATCAAATTGCACATAATCACGTCTCAATATCGCAAATAATATACTAATAATAAATGTGTAAATCATTACAACTAAAAGCTAATCTTTGAACACTTATTATTTTTCAAATATCTTGCTAATATTAAGATAACTATACTAAATATTATAAGAAATATAATATTTAGTATAGCACTATCATTTTCATAATATAAAGTTTCTTGATAATCTTTTGGAAATATCGCTGTTTTTTTGTTAACACTAATAGTGAATTCATCCCCATAAGTACCATAAAAATCACAGCTATAACTTTTACTAAAAAGTTAGAAAATTTATTTAATATTTCCTTATTCATTGCCAATTATTCCTCTTCGTTTTTTTCTTCATTTAAGAATTGTTCAACAATGAATCTTGGGCGACCTTTTTGTTTCTAAGTAAATTTTACCTACATATTCACCTACAATACCTAATGAAATCATAATCATTCCACCGATGAACCACATCGATATCATTAAGCTTGACCACCCCGGTCTTGCAAATCCTGCAAAAGTAACTATATAAAGTGTAGAAAAATACTATCACAGCAATAAATATCATTAATGCTCCACCTATAGTAATAAATCTAATTAATTTTACAGATAAAGAAGTAATTCCTTCAAAAGCAAATGCTAACATCTTAGATAATGGATATTTACTTTCTCCAGCAAATCTTTCTGCACGTTCGTATGTAACAATATCACTTGGATATCCTATCATAGGAACAATACCACGTAGGAATAAGTTTACTTCTTTAAATTGAGCTAATCCTTCTAATGCACGTTTACTCATTAAACGATAGTCTGCATGGTTGAATACTGTATTAGCTCCTAATTTTTCCATTACTTTATAGAATGCCTCTGCTGTGAAACGTTTAAAGAATGTATCTGTAGTTCTTGCTGAACGAACACCGTAAACTACATCAGCACCTTCAAGATATTTTTTCATCATTTCATCCATAGCGTTAATATCATCTTGTAAATCAGCATCCATAGAAATACTTACATCACAGTGATCCTTAACAGTCATAAGTCCTGCTAATAGAGCATTTTGGTGACCTCTATTTCTACTTAAGTTAATACCACTGAATAATGGATTTTTTTTATGAAGTTCTTCTATCATCTTCCATGTTTTATCTTTTGAACCATCGTTCACTAAAACAACACGACTATCTTTTGAAATTAAATCTTCTTCTATCATAGAATTCATTTTTAACTTCTAATCTTTTTGCAGTTTCGTTTAATACCTCTTCTTCATTGTAACAAGGTATAACTACGTATAACTTTTTCATTACAAATCTCCTATTTTATTTTTTACTTATTGCTTTATTAAGTCTATTTAATAAAAGCTTTTATTCTCTTTTGTCTCTTCAATCGGTAGTATGAAAAATCTCTTCTACCTCTTCTTCATCAAACTCCCTTAGAATATTATATAAATTTTTTTATTAGATTGTTCAACACTTTTCTCATTATCCACTAAATATTTTTACAGAAACATTTAAAAAGTCAACTTCTGATTCCATTTCTTTATATGTAATAAAGCCAGTTTTTATCTCTTTCTTTTTAAAATACTTATTAATTTCTCAAATGAATCATCAAACAACACTAATTCCGCTTCTGGAGAATAATGTCTATATTTCATTCCAGGGGCGATAGGAGTCTCATTTTTGTTAATATTTCTTCATTATATTTTACACTACCTTCTCCTAGTACACCTTCTATATCTTCTTTTGTAATTTCTCCTGGACGTGCAATAACAAGAGGATATCTCGTACAATCAATAACTGTACTTTCCAAACCAATATCAGATTGCTCATCTTCGATTATTACATCAATTTTTCCATTCAAATCATGGTAAACATGTTCAAATTTTGTTGGAGATGGTTTACCACTTGTATTAGCACTTGGTGCTGCTAATAAAACTTCAGTTTCCTTTAATATTTCTCGAGCAGTAATATTAGAAGGCATCCTAACTGCTAATGTATTTAATCCTGCAGTAACCTTTTTAGAAACACCATTGTTATCTTTAGCATTTAAAATTAACGTCATAGGTCCTGGCCAAAAATTATTTATTAGTTTTTTTACATTTTCATCGTTATAATCGACTATGCTATCCAATTGGTTCATTTCATAAAAAATGAACAATTAATGGATTGTCACTAGGTCGTCCTTTAGCTTCATATATTTTACTTACCGCTTCATCGTCCATAGCATTAGCACTAAGTCCATATACCGTTTCTGTTGGAATAGCTACTAACTTCCCGTCTTTATAATATGTAGTTAATTTACTATATATTTCTTCTTTATTTTCACTTTTAGAAATATTAATTATTTCTGTTTCCATCCTATCTCCTTTCTTTAATTTAACACTACAGTATTATTAATATTGTAATGACTATTATTAATATATAACTTAAATAATCTAGATTACTATATTTCAATACTTTATACTTACTTCTTATTCCAGTTGTAGAATACCCTCTCACTTCCATTGCAGTAGCAAGTTCATCAGCTCTTTTTAGAGTAGCTATAAATAAAGGAATTAATATTGGAATAAACTTTCTTACTTTCTGCGCTAGATTTCCCTCATTAAAATCTGAACCACGAGAAACCTGTGCATTTATTATCCTATTAGTTTCTTCTAATATAGTTGGAATAAATCTTAGTGAAATTGATAATACTAATGCAAAAGTTGAAATTGGAATTCCTACTTTCTGTAAAAATCCAAGACTCTTTTCTATAGCATTCGTTATCTCAGTTGGTGAAGTAGTAGCCATAAAAACTACCATTATCATGACGACTAAGATAAATCTAACAGTTATCAATGCTATTCCAAAAAGTGCTCCACTATAAATCTTCCAGCCTAACACCTCTAACAATACTTCACCTTTTTTATTAAAAACAAGATGAATAAAAAGAAGTAAATATAATTAATATACTAATTGCTTTTTTACACTATTTATTAAAAAAATGCTGGACTTGTTTTTGATAATATAACTATCATTATCAACATTAAAAACAAGATAGAAAACTCTAGAACATTATAAGCAATAAAGACATCTATTAAGTACAAAATTACAAAAAATATTTTTCGCTCTAGGATCTCAGATTATGAATAATTGTATTCAATGGAATATATTTACTTATTAATGAATTATTCATTTCCACTACTTCCTATCTTATTTTTTTAAAGCATCTATTAAATCTTTGTATTTTCCTAGGAAATACATCTAGCTTAATATTATTTTTCTTGTAGATTATTATAAAATTTTTAGTAATTCTGGTTGTTCCAGTGAATTTTCTTTAAGCAGTTTTTTCATCAGCAAAAAGTTCCTCTACCGTTCCTTCGAAATTAATTTTTTTCCATTTTTTTAAAACAAAAACTTTATCTGCATACTCTAATACGTAGTTCATATTATGAGATATAAGAACTATTGTCATATTAAGTTCGTCTTTAAGTTTTTTCACCATGGTCATGATTTCTTCACGACTCTTATAATCTAAAGCTACTGTTGGCTCATCTAATATCAATACTTTCGGTTCAAGAGCAAGCACTCCACATAGGGCGACTTTTCTCATCTCTCCACCAGAAAGTTCAAATGGTGATTTATCCAAGTAACTCTCATCTAATCCGACTAACTTTATTAATTCTTTAGCTTTAGAAATGGCTCTTTCTTCTGATATACCGTAGTTTAGCGGTGCAAAGATAATATCTTTTAATACACTTGTTTCAAATAATTGTTGCTCAGAAAATTGGAATAATACGGCAACATCTTGTCTTAATACTTTTAAATTTTTAGCCAGTTCACGCTTTTTCTTTTTTTACTTTTTTTGGATTAGTAATTAGTACATTATTTTACTAATACTTCTCCATGTGTAGGTAATAATAAACCATTAATATGCTCTATAAGAGTAGATTTTTCCACTCCCCAGTCTTACCTATTATAACTGTATAACTTCCTTCTTCTACATTCAAATTAATATCTTTTAACACTTCTCTTGCATAAGGGTTTTATAATTATAAGTATAGCTTACATTTTTTTAAACTAATTTGCATATCACTACACTCTCCTCGTCTTCTTCTATTTCAAATATATCTTGATTTAGGTAATTATTTAGATCTTTTTACTCTTTCTACAAAAGGAACTTCTAAACTATATTTTTTTCCAGTATTGTCGTATCAGAATATAGTGTAGTGTAGTCTCCATGATAAACTATCTCTCCACCCTCTAATATAACAATATCATCTGAATAAATACTCTCTTCTGCATCATGAGTAATTGATATTATAGTTATTCCTTTTTCTCTATTAATTTTTTTTATATATCCTAAAATGGACTTTCTTGCCTTCGGATCAAGCATACTCGTTGCCTCATCGAGTATTAAAATCTCAGGATTTAAAGCAAGAGAAGATGCTATTGCAACCCTTTGTTTTTGTCCTCCTGATAGTGATGATGGCTCATATTTTCTGTAGTCACTCATATCTACAATCTCTAAAACCTCATCTATTATTTTATCCATATCTTCTTGTGGTACATTCCTATTTTCAAGACCAAAAGCAATGTCTTCTTCTACAGTAGAACCTACAAATTGGTTGTCAGGATTTTGAAATACTATAGCTATTTTATTTTTTATATCGTCATAAATTTCTTTACTGTATTCTTTATTATTAAATAGAACCTTCCCAGAAGTTGCTAAATTTTGACCGTAAATCAACTTCATTAACGTTGATTTTCCACTTCCATTTTTTCCTAAGACACTTAACCAATGCCCTTCTTTTATTTCTAAATTTATATTTGATAATGCAGTCTTTTTAGAACTAGAATACTGAAAAAACATCTTCAAATTTTTATCATTTTTATTACCTAATTTCTATAGAATATCTCTTTATTATATCAAATATCCCAATTTTTTTCTCAATCTAAACAAGAATTCATCCTTAAATATATTAATATAAATTATTTATTACAATAACTCTGTAAACTATTTTTAATAAACTCATTTACTTTATCATCATCATATACTACCTCTTTTTAAGTATAATCCTGCAGACATCTGCTTTAGGGACCAGCAAATTGACGTTCTTTTTTTATCTAATATTTCTTTTTATATAGTCCGCTTCATACTTACCAGCCGCTACATTTTGTATAGTTCAATAATTATCCTAACCATATTATATAAGAAACCATTCCTGTAATTTCAAAATTTACAATGTTAGAGTTAATTGGGTCTTTTTCCATAGTTAAAACCATATATCGTCCTAACCTTATCCTCAACACTAGAGTTTTTGAACAAAATGATGAAAAGTCGTGTTCTCCTATAAAAATACTTCAGTCTTATCTTGAGCCTTTTCAAAATTAAAATCAAAACTATGTTTACCTACATAATTTAATAAAAATGGATCAACTTCTCTTCCAATGTATAATTTATAATAATATGTTTTTGTATACTATTATATCTAACATGGAAATCCTCTGAAACTGTCGTTGCTCCTACTATTCTAATATCTTTTGGAATAGTAGCGTTTAAAAGCTCTAACCCAGGCACCATCTGGAATATTTTAAATCAGTATCAAAATGTAATACCTGCCCATAGGCATGAACACCACTGTCCGTTCTTCCACTCATATAAAGTCGCACATCTTTTTTTATTAATTTTCTTTAAACTCTTCTCAATTTCTTCTTGAATTGTATTATTATTTGGTTGTATTTGAAATCCATGGTAATTGCTACCATCATATCTACAAAAGTAAAAGCTATTCTCACTTTTTATCTCCTACATCTTTTATTTTTAATATTTTTTTGCCTCTTCTTCTGTCATCCAAAAATGAATACCTCCGGTTGAATCATACCATCGATCTTCATTGAAATTCCCTGCATAAACCCACTCTCCAAGTTTATAACAAAAATCCTCAGCAACAGTTGACCATGCTTCGTCATAAAAAATAGTGCCTTCAAAATTTTTATTTCTAATACCTTAGCCTTATCACATCTGCAACAGTTTCTAGTTGAAGATACTCTTTTTGAATCACTTGGTATCAAAAGCTTTATGATTCTATTATTAAGGCCTTTTTTATAAGCAATAAACGCTCCTTGTTCAGGACAGTACAATTTAAAATACTCCGTTTTATTATCAAAAGTAATATTTTTTTAAATTTGCATCTTCCAAAAACAGCTGCATATAACTTGGCACCCTTAATATTAGAATTTTGTAAATTCACCCTTCTCATTGATGCTTTTTAGATTCGAATTAATAAAAATAGCATTTTTCCATATTACAATCATCTAGAAGACAATTTTTCTAGATTGCTATCTGTAAAATCTACATTACTAAAAATCTACACCGATAAAATTTGAAGAAGAAAAAAATCTAATCTCGATAAGTTAAACCCTCTTAAATTCATATCTTCAAAAATCAAGTCATTAAAATTCTTTTTCCCCATGTTTTAATCGTTCACTAAATTCCTCATACGAAATTTTTCATATATTAACACCTCTATATGATATTATAGCATATACAGTGACTTTCTATAAATTTTATCTGAATAAAATATTTTTTTAAAAAAATACCGATTCAAAAATTAGATTCTCTTCTAACTTTTTAAGTCGGTATCTAAATATTATAATTATCTAAAATATGATTTTTATATTGAGTCTAAATAACTCATTATATCCTCACATATATTGCAACTAGCCTTGGGTAAATAATTTTCCCTCATATTAAACTTCATATTTTCAATGTTATCTTTCGATAATAATTGTTCTACATATTTCAGTACTTCTTCTTGATTTTTAGCAATTTTGGCCATGTTATGTTTCTTGAAGTATCTAGCGTTCTCCATCTCCTGACCAGGAACTGGATTAAAAAGTATCAATGGAATATTACTAGCTAACGCTTCAGATATAGTTACTCCCCCAGCCTTTGTTATAAGTACACTAGAAGATTTCATCCACTCATACATATTCTCTGTATATCCGAAAATCTTAACATCTTTATCTCTACTGTATTTATAATCTAACTCGTTTTTCAACTTCTTATTCTTACCACAAATTACTACTACTTGAACATAGTTACTTTTCTTTTTCAATTGCTCGATAAGCATTGCAAAGTCAGTAGATACCCCGAAAGCTCCGGCAGATAATAAAACTGTATTTTTTGTAGTACTTAGACCGTTATCTTTTAACCATTTATCAACATCAAGAGTAGCATCAAATTTTTCTGCAATCGGTATACCAAATTTTTTAATCTTGTTTTTTTCTACACCTAATTTCAACAGCTCTTTTTCAGTATCATTAGTCGCAACATAGTATCGAAACGCTCCTTTTGTTATCCAACTTTTATGAAAATGATAATCTGTTATTATATTTACTATTGGTATCTTTTGATTTTTTTAACAGAGATAATGCTGGTGTCGGAAATGTAGATACAATAATGTCTGGTTTAACTTCTTTCACTAATTTTTAAATACTCATAACTAAAATACCTGTAGATAGAGATATCACTTTGATTCCTACCAGCATAATATAAATAGCCATAGATATCTCTAAAATACGAAAAGCTATATAGATACAACTTTTTCAGAACAGGCGTTAAATTCGGATGTGCCTGTAAAAATAAATCAGACTCTATTACTGTCACTTTATCACCATAGTACTTCTCAAATATTTCTCTAACATTTTTTGAAACTTGTAGATGCCCGTTCCCAAATGAGCCTGTTACCAATAAGATTCTCTTCATACTCTTTCTCCTTACGTCCTACTATAATAAATTAGATTGTAAATTAGCACTATTGCACTTCCTAAGGACATCCCTGCTATCGTATCAGTTGGATAGTGAACTCCTAAATAAATTCTAGAGCTTACAATAAATAAAATTCCAGCTGTAGCTACAAGAATTGGAGTATATGTAGTTTTCTTCATCAATTTTATTGATATTAAGGCTAACGATAAATATAATATTATGGCTGAAGTTGAATGTCCACTAGGAAAACTTAAACTATTCAACTCTACTAATCGATGTATATTTGGACGTGGACGATTAAATATTATTTTAATAAATGACATCACTATACCACATGTTCCCATTGTAAGAGTTAAAAATAAAGCCTCTCTTTTAAACTTACTTGCGAATAAAATTATAACTATCATAACTGTTATTATTGCACTTTGTTTCATATCTGCTATATTGGTCGTATTTAAATATATACTAGTAAGTATTGGATTCTCTAAGCCTTGAATAAAATCAATAATTGCATCATCTAGAGGTTTTAAGAAACTATTATATCCACTAGCTGTTAAGATGAATATTCCAATAAATAGTATAACTAAGTTCACCTGTTGTCTTTTTGTCATTTGATCTCCTATGAAATTATTTACTTTATAATTCCTATAATAATACCATAATTTAATACATATAGATAGTAAAATAAAATTTTCCCTTTCTCTTGATTTATATAACATTTGTTCCGACTTTCCATTTTTTTCTTTATACCCTAGTATTAATTCTCCTCAAAATTTTAAAAATTAATATGTTTCTGTCAACTATTCCAACATTAATATTATACTATAATTTATTACTCTTTTTTTCTATAACCTCATCAAATTTGACTACATTTAATTTTTAAAAATCCACCCTAATTTTTCCTTAGATATTACTTGAAATTTAGTATGTTATCATTTTATAATTATTAAATTAACGAAATAAATATAAACAGGAGAATTTATGTCAGAAGGAACCCATGTCGAAAATTAAAAAAATTATAATATTATTATCTTCTCTATTTTTTTAGTATCCATGGCTTCTCTTTATTATTTAAATAAAAAGCATATTGTAAATTTAAATAACATAACATCTTATTGGCATACTAATAATACAGATAATACACACGAACAGGCAAACACCGAACAAAATGATAATAAAGAAGAAGCAAAAAGAACCAGAAAAAGTTAAATCTATCGAAGAAAAAAACAAAGCTACAATGACTGCTGATGCTGCAACTATGAAATCATTAGGACTATATTTTGATTATGCAAATATGACTTTACCTGAAGTTGTCCAAGCTTATCTAAAAGAAAATGGAATTAAAAAAACTCTCAAGTAGCTTTTTCATATAAAAAATTTAAACACTGAGGGAACTAATAGAGATGAATGAGACACAACCGATGACTGCAGGATCACTTATAAACTTCCACTTAATATGATAGTTGTCGATGATTTTTGAAAAAAATATAATTTATCTATGACTGAACGTTACGATATAACTAAAAACCGAGTATGAATATATCGGAGAGCACGATACATATGTTAGAGTCTTCAACGAGACCATGACTATTCCTCAAATGCAATATTATTCATTAGTCTATTCAGAAAATACTCCAGCATATGCACTTGGCGATCGAATTGGCGGTATAAACAGAAGTATATAAAATGTATAGTAGATACGGAGAATCTAAAGGTGAACTGAAAACTTTTAGTATAGAAAACAAAACTACAACTAATTACTACATTCAAGTTCTTCAACATCTATGGGATAACAAAGAAAAATATAAAGATCTTCGTCAATATATTGGAGAATCTTTTTCCTAGTCAATATTACAAAACAACATTTACCTAATTTACAAATTGAACAAAAACCAGGTTATGTTAATGAGGCACAAAATGTTGATGCTATAGTTTATGAAAAAACACCTTATATTATAGCATTATACACAGCAGGCTTAGGAGGAGCAACTCCTACTAGCCAAGAACTAAGTTCTGTTGGACTATATCAAGTAGGTCAACTTTCATATGTTATAAATGAATGGCACCGCGTTAATATGAATATGTAATCAAATAATATTTAATGCTAATCAATTATCTAGAATTGGCCAGAAATAAAAATTTCTGAGCCAATTCTTTTTTTATTTACTACTTTTGACAAATTCTATTTTTAATTTATAATATTTGTAAAGTTATAACTTTACAAATATTATAAAAGGAGGTAGTTATGTTTTTTGCAATAATAGATTAAAATCTTTTGCGTACTAAAAGAAAAGTTTCTCAAACTGCAGTAGCTGAATATCTTGGTGTTACTCGTGCTGCCTACAATAGTTGGGAAAAAGGAAAATATGTTCCTAATAAGAAAAATTTAGAAGAACTAGCGCTTTTATTTCAATGTAGAAACTACCTATTTTGAATCAGAATACGAAATAGTTAATAAATATCTACAGTTAAATGATATAAATCAAAAGAAACTTTTGACTATAGCGAATGAACTATATATTTCTCAATTACATAAATATCAAATTCACGCAAAATTATCAGCTGGTTTAGGAAATTTTTATTATGAAGACTACCAATTTGAAACGGTTTATTTCGATAAAGATATCCCTTATGATATAGCTTCATGGATTGATGGGGATTCTATGGAACCTAAATATCATAGCGGAGATGTCGCCCTAATTAAGAAAACTGGATATGATTTTGACGGATTAGTTTACGCTGTGGTCTACAATGAAGAAACATACATAAAAAAAGTTTATTTGGAGGGCAATATTGTTCGCTTAGTTTCTATCAACGATAGTTATAAAGACATAATGGCTCCTATAGAAGAAGTACATATTGTAGGAATAGTCACAGATTCGTTTAAACCAATAACAGAGGTGTAAATCCATGGGAATAATTGACTACACATTAGAACCTCATTCTGACATAGCATTTATAGACATGAAATCTTTTTACGCTAGTGTTGAATGTGTAGAACGTGGCCTTAACCCTCTAACTACCTCACTTTGTGTAATGAGTAGAAGTGATAATTCTAATGGTCTAATCTTAGCCAGCTCTCCTATATTTAAAGAAGTTTTCGGAAAAAATAATGTTGGAAGAAGTTACGATCTGCCTTTTGATATCAATACACGACGTTTTTCGTTTTATAATGCAAAAAGACAAGGGCTTAAAATAACTCCAGAATATATTAAACACATTGAATCTTGGGCTAAGAAAACATTAATAGTCCCCCCAAGAATGACTCTATATATTGAGAAAAATATACAAATACTCAACGTACTAAAAAATTATGTTCCAGACGAAGATATCCATCCCTACTCGATTGATGAAGGTTTTATCGATTTAACTCAGTCCCTTAATTACTTCATAAAAAGATTCTACTAAAACAAGAAAAAGAAAAAAATTAGACATAATTTGTGCGAAAATCCAACATGATATATGGAAAAACAGGAGTATACTCTACTGTGGGCATGAGCAATTCTAATCCACTTCTAGTGAAAACTTGCTTTAGATAATGAAGCTAAGAAAAACTCCTACTATGCGAGCAAATTGGTCATACAAAGATGTTGAAACAAAAAGTGGAGTATACCAACTCTTACTAATTTTTGGGGTATAGGGAAAAAGAACAGAAAAAGATTGAATAAATTAAAAAAATATTCTGTTAAAAGATTTAGCAAATGCTAATCCTGATATACTAAAAAGAATTTGGAATTATCGGAGTTCAGCTATGGTTCCACGCAAATGGTATAGATGAAAGCAAACCCTCAAAAACCTTATAAACCAAAATCAAAAAGGTTTTAGGTAACTCCCAAGTCCTTCCTAAAGACTATAAAATAAAATCACAAATAGAATTAGTTTTGTCTGAAAATGGCTGAACAAGTCGCCATAAGACTAAGAAGAATTAAGAAGAAAGCAAAAATCCGTACATATCCATATTAGTTACAGTAGAATTGAAAGTAAAAAAATCTATTAACGCATCTAAAAGATTAATCCTACTCAAAAGCACAAAAGCAACTAACTGATTATGTTTTTAGAACTCTTTTAGAAGTAAATATGATGGTGGTGCTGTACGTTCTATCGCAATTAGATATGATAATCTAATAGACGACAACATTACAATTTACACTTTATTCGATGATATTGAAGCTATTGAAAAGCAAAGAAAAATAGATAAAACATTAGATAGTATACGTGATAAATATGGATTTCTCTCTGTACAAAACGGAAGTATGTTGATGGAAGGTTCACGTGTTAAAGAAAGAAGTAAATTAGTAGGAGGACATGCCGGTGGCATGGATGGAATAATATGATAAACAGAAATTATCTCCCTTATAAATCCGCAAGAGAATATTCTGATCGTGGTATGGCAAAATGGATGGGATTTTTCATCTCAGAGCATGCTACCGCAATCAATACACAAGGTGACACCATAGACTTTTTCCAATAATATGGATAAAGATGATTATTACTAAATCAGCTATATTTCTTTTAAAGGACTAGCATATTTATATACCCTCAATCAACGTGAACCATATCTAGGGAAAGTTGTTGATTGTGGCAAAGATACTATTTATTTTTCTACTAAACAAAACATATTACAAGTTTCAATTAATGATATTCTAAAAGTTTCACTAGCAGAGGAATTAGACTATGAATAAACTTAATCAACACGAAGTCCAATTCGATTATTTTAGCAGTAACTATGATCAATTTGAAAAAGATTTCTATAAATATTCCGCATTAAATGTTCCTCTAACATTTTTAACAGATGATATTTTAAGTTTAATGGTAAAATAACAATAGCAATTTTTCAGATTAACCGCTAATAAATCAAAAGATAAAAGAGACCACTACTTCTTTTTTAAAGTTCAAACTCCTTTAGAAAATAAGATGGTGAGAATCTTTCAATATACTGGACATAAATTTATAAACCAAAAATAAACTCGAAACTAGGATAAGCTCCTAATTCGAGTTTATTTTCTATATCTAAGTGTTATGATTTCTTAGATTTTATTGATTTTGTTTCCTTCTAATTGCTATTGCTGCCCCTAGAGCTAATAACACAAAAGTAACAGTTTGCTCTGTTTCTAAACCAGTTTTCGGTAGTTGTTCATTTTCTTTTGTATTGTTTTCTTTTGTATCACTATTAGTTTTTATTACTATTATTTTTATTACTATTATCAGATTCTTCTTTTTTGTTCTCAGGCTTATATTCAGCTTTTACAGGTGTCACTATTTGAACACGACTTTCTAAATCCTTAGCACCCACCCTGATTCTCTCTAGAATAGTAAATTTACTAAAATGATTTATTTTTAAATTGTACAACCCCTTTACTAAAACTACTTTCAACTTTTTCTAATTCATTATTTTCAGCAATATGATACACTTCTAGTTCTGCATTATCATTTTTCACAACAGACATTTTAACTGTACGTTCTGCATCACTATCTAGCTTTTTCCCATCTTTTTTTCAAAATGAATTTCAAATACTTCCACAACTTTATATTCACTACCTAATTTTTTCGATAATAGTTTTTATTTAGATTTTTCATCATTAATTGATCCTACAAAAAAACATTATCAGCTTTTATTTTATCTTTATCAAATAATACAGCTACATCACGTCCTGAAAGTTTCGCTGATAAAACATGGTTTTCTACCTTGGCAGTATTTGTTGGAGTTTCTTGTTTTTTATCATTAGTTGCTTCGTTTTTACTTGGAATCACTTTTTGAAGTTTCTTTTTCTAGGAGTTTCTTTTTATCTTCTTTTACTTCGTTCTTTTCTTTCTTGTTCTCAGAAACTTTGTTTTCTTTTGGAGTTTCCTTCTTATCAGTCTCTTTAGTCACTTCTTTGTTCTCTTTTTTATCATCAGTAACTTTTTCTTCTTTAGGGCTATCTTTTTTGCCTTCTTTTTCAACTGAAGGTTCATTCTTTAAAGTATTTTTCTAAAAATAGATTTCACTTTTTTAAGATTTTTCATTATTAGGATTAACTGCTAACAACTCTTTGACTTTTAACTAACCAGACAGTTTTTATTTCCTGTTCTTTCTTTTTTTATCAACTTTAATACCAGCTAATAGATAATTTACAAATTCTTTTTCATCAATTGAATTCCAATCAACCTTATCTTCTAAAATAGATTCAACTAATTTCTCTTCTTTGTGAACTTCTACCACTGGAGTCGGTGTAGTTACCATAGGTTCTGTAGTTTTTGAAGTTTTTTCAAGAGAAATCTCTTCTGTTTTAGATTTAACTAAAACAGGTTTTATCTGTTACACCTATACTATGATGTTCTATAATTTTTCCTTCCTGTTTACAATCTTCACACACTGGAGGTGCAATGGGCTCTACAGGTTTTGGTGCTAATTCAGATTTAGATATTAGTTTTTCAACTTCTTCTAAAACAGGTTTGTTTACATGTTCTAAATTAACATCGTGAGTAACTTCAGTATTTACAACAATATTATTTACATCTTCGTGTGCATAAGCTGTTCCAAAAGATCCTGCAGCAATACCTATTAATACACTGGCAATACCTACTGAAACCTTTCTTATCGAATATTTTCTCGTACTAAACATAATTTTCTCCTTATCAAATTGTTTTAAAATTACAATTCATTCATTATCCTATCTTTATAATTATATTATATCTATTAAAATTGAGCAAGTATGAACCTATTTTTAATAACTTATAATATTAAAATACCAGAATCAAAAAGCTTAGTATTCTACTTTACTTTTTTTGATTCTGGTACATAATAACAATATCTATAATTTTCAAATTCTATATTATCTAATTTGATGTTTATTCATTTTTTCTTGGAAAATATTTGTAATAACTTTACGTAGCTCTTCTTTTTCTTTTTCTGGCCATTCACCTTCTTGTTGAGCTGCTGCATAAAGTTCTGGATACTCGACAGAAATTCTCTTTACTGTACGTGTGTTAGCATGTTTTCTTACGAAAAATGGAATCTTCTTCATTAATTCTTCAGGAACTAATGAAAGTATTCTTTCTGCGGTCTCTTTATCACTAATTACTGAAAAAGTAAGACCTTTCTTAATCTGTTCTTGTTCCTGTTCTGTAAAATCTTCTAACTTCATTCTTGTTCTCCCTAAATATGTATATTTCTCATTTAAAGATTATATACTAGAATTAGAAAACAACAAATATATTTTACTGATATAGATTATCAATATTAGAAAAAAAAGAAATTCTATTATTAGATTTTACTAAGACGTCCAATTATTGTTACTCTGAAGAATATAAAATATGATATTATTATTTTATATTTCTGAAAAATAGTTTCAATTCCCTCCGAAATAGAATCCCAATTCATATCTAATATTTCAATGTAATCTTATCTTTCTTCAAATAATTAGATGCAGTTAATGTATCTTCACTTCATGTTTCATATTCATCTTAAGATCATACGATCCATGTTTAATTATTAAAAGTGAACAATTTATCCAATACCTCATCCTATTTATCTTTTGTCTTCTATTATCTCTGGTGGCAAAAATCCAAGTTATATTATTAATATTCTTAATCATATTATAAATGTCAATATTAGATAACTTATCTTTACGTCCAGCCTCAATATTTATGATAATCTTGATATCCTCACTGCGCATAAAGGCAGTTGAGACTTATTGATAGGAGAGCTTGATAAAATTCAAATCAAAATTCACTGCCTTGCTTTTCTAAATTTATCATTATGGTTTGTCCCACAAAGGAGAAGGATATTCTGGTTTCTCGTTAGTTATCACTTGCAACCTGTTATATTTTACAGTTAAATCCAATATCTCAAAAAAGCATTGCTCTGCTTCTTCAAAATTTCCGAATGTTCTAATCTTTCCTATAATACTTGCCCTATCTCCTAAAGAATAAACTAAGTATACTTTTTTCCCCTCATCATATTCTATTCGCGTTTGCCAATCTTCTCTCCCTTTATTCCTGCCATTAAATACAGAGACTCTTAGCGTAGTATAATTCAACTCTTCAACTTTCTGTTGAATTATTTTTTTTCATGCATCAATTTATCCATTTATTTTATCTCCTTTAATAGTCCCATTTTTTCGTACCAGCTAACAGATGTTCCAAGTTTAATCTGCGTTCCACCACCTGCTCCAAAAACTTCTGCAATTTCACCTTTTGAAACAACTCTAGTGGCAATTCATACACCACTCGTTGTTCCGAAATACCTCCTTCATCCACGACAAGATAATATTGTTCGCCGTGTTTCCAGATATGCTGACCATACCCTGCGACTTCCTCAAACTTGATAACATCTTCCCATGTAATATTGGTAATCCCCATCTTAGTATCCTCCTAATGATCTAGAGGTTATCAAAAGCGAAATGGTTAATCTTTATCTAGCGGTGACACGTAGTTATCTGGGAGTTTACCCTTCCAATCAATCCATTTTTGTTCTGCTAGAGGGATTAATTTTTCGAGTTCTTCTTGAGTAAAGTATTCTCTACTTTTAGGATTAGCTATAAGAGGGGTAAGTCCCTCCTCAATCCATTTTTTTTCACTAGCCTTTCTTTCTTCTTCGGTTGAAGGCCATTCATCATTTTGTAGCTTATAATGAATATCAACCATAGTTTTTGTCCCACTATCAAGCAACTGAAACAGGCTCTAGAGCAACTCATACACCACTCGTTGTTCCGCAATACCTCCTTCATCTGCGACAAGATAATACTGGCCATTATGCCTCCAAATCTGTTGACCGTAGCCTTTTATTTCCTCAAACTTGATAACTTCTTCCCATGTTAATTTACTGCGTTCCATGTGACATCTCCTTCCTTTATACTGATACCGTCCATGACACCCTCCGGCATGTCTCCTGGATAGGTTCTTCCCCCTGGTCGCCACCACCCATTCGCACCGTCTTCCCTACCACTTGGGATTGAGATCCCTTTTTCAGAGACAACTTCCGGTGCTACATCCAAGCGATAAAGTGGATTGTCACCTAAGTACCCTTCGTCAAAGCCCAGTAAGGTTTCATAGAGGCGATTATCACCTTTGGCGACATCTTGAATAACATCCGCATGGTCTTTACTCAACCAAAAACTTGTGCCATCTTTACCTCCAATAATTCCTTCTTGATAATTAGGATCTGGCTTAAATTTTTGAAATCTAGTAGCACCATTCTCAAATTGTTGTCTATGAGCCTCAATATAGACTGGACTATAAGTATTTTCCACACTAGGACGATCAGTTTTTGGAGTTCCCAGTATTCTATCTGGTGAGTAATCTGGCTGATACTCAACCTTAGGTGCCTTTTCCGAGATTTCCAACACTCTCACGCGGTCTTCTGGACTAAGGCCGGCCTCCGCATACTGTTAATCATTCATCTCATAAATCGCTTTACCAAGATTTTCATGCGCCACAAAGTTAGTTAAAACAGGATCACTATAACTCAGACTCTTCACTCTTCCAGCAGCCACCATCTGGCTACCTAAAGCACTAAAAAGCTGCTCCGTACTGCTGGGTTAGGTATACTGAACATAACTTCAATTATAGCAAAATATCTTGAAATCCTATTTCTGATATTTGTTCATTAATATATTTTATTCCAACACCGTTTTCAATATCCCATTCACAATCACAAATGAAGCCTGCTTCACGTGTATTATCATCAAAATTCATCGGAATCATAATTTGTTTTACTGTCAAAAATCTAAAAGATTTCACTCAGGGTTATCTTTTAGCATTTAATAACTTCTTACCAAAAATTAGAATCTGAATCCAGTCTATCAATTACCTCATCAATTATTGAATTGTAATATCCAACAATACCATTCTCGGCTTGGGTAACACGGTTCTGAATATCACTGAAAAAAAATTCAAAAGCTTTGATTTGATTTTTCATCGAACACCTCATCTTCATCTGCGTCAATATTTATTTCAACAGAAAATTCCTTTTTAAAAATATTTAATTTAATACTCTTAGTCCAACCATAATTAAATGTCAATTCCCCAAAAACAGGATGTACTATCTTCATTTCACACCTCTTTTTCTACTGTAATAATTCCAACAACTTTTTTTAACTTCTGAAACACCGCCTAAGTACCCAAATTTTACTATTTATGATACTCGGAACTAGTTGCATACTCGTCATGTCATTAAGTTCGTGCCACGTTAGTTTATTTTCTTTTCTAAACTTAACAATTTCTCGACGAGCTTTCCCTAATTCTCTAGAAAAGTACTCATCAGCTTGTCTAAAGTTAGCATTTCTGTCAATACCAATGATCTGAGTCAAATCCACAGCTCCGATGGCAGTCTCTGAAACCATACTTCCAGCTGCACCAATAAAACCTTCCGCAAACAGGAGGGAATCTTTCAAGTCCTGTGGAATAGGCAGATTTCGTGTTCCCTCAACGACATCTTCCCACCAGGAGCCAATCTCATTCGAGCAATCCTTTTTAATTCATCAATTTTATCGACAAATAACATACGAAAATCAGAACTATACAGAGTTCCTCCGATAAAGTTTCTATCACATCCCAATATTTCCAACAAGCTCCGAAATAATATAAATATGCTCTTTTATTTTTACCTTATCTATATTTTCCACAGTCTTCTGTCCACCTAAACCAAGCAATGGTACAAATCCAAAGCAATAATCATAATCTAAGTCTCCGTATTGTTTCAATGCACTTTTATATAAATCAATTTCAAAATAATCCTTCTGAAAATCTTCATCCTTCAAGAATTTCAAGAAAAATAGAAAGTTTTTCCAAAATGATTTCAAATACTCCATCTTTGTACTTTACAAGCCTTAAATATCTATTTTCTTCAAATGTTATAATATCACCGAATGCTGTCACAAATATTGGAACTGCTAAGTCCCCACGGAAGTATGTTGAATCCAACAAATCTCTATATTCCTCAGGATTAATAATTTTTAAATATCCTCCTAAAAAAGTTCCTATACCTTGATTTTGCCAAATTTGAATTAATTCATCTGGTACCATAGTACGGTATTTTTCAACTACATCCTGAGGCATCGCCATAACTTTTATAAAATCATCTAACATAATATCACCTCTGTATATATTCCAATTTAATATTAAGCCTTGTTTTATCCAAATCATCTTTTAAAAGATGTTCAGTTGCTTTACGTATTTGCTGATCCATTTCGCTTATTCTTGAACGCCATTGAGATCCTAGAGAAGAATTAATACGAGTATCTCCCATACCTGTAATTTTAGTAGCATAACCGTCGGCTATCATATCTGAAGCATGCAAAGCAGCTTGTGTTTTTATCCAGTCCTCAGCAATGCGCTTAGCTTCTGAACGAGAATTCCCTTGTAGCAACATCTCATTGTATTTATCTGCTAGAGCATTTTCTCTGGCAGCTTTTTGAACAGCTTTAGCTTTCGATGAACGTCCGTTTTTGATGTATTCTTTCCTATTTTTAAAATACTCTTTTACAGTTAATTTGTTTAAACCTTCTTCTTGTCCTTTCAATTGACGAATAAACTCGGCTTCATCATGTTTCGGATTACGTTTAAATACTACGTTAATCTCCTCAATTCTTTGAATCTCTTTAGTTGATTGTAATAAATCTTCTCCCCTGTTTGCTACTTCTCCAGAACCACCTACTCCTCGCACTACATCATCCGTATGTTTACTAAAGAACTGTCTAACCTCACACAGAGTCTTACTCTCAACGCTGAAGGCAGGCACTGAGCCCATACCACCCACAAAGGCAAGTGCCTCTTTACGAATGCCAACTGGGATTCGGGTATCTAATATTTTCTCGCCAAATTTCCCAATAACATTATTGCTCTTTGCTAAGACATTGTCAACCTTTGAACCCCATTTTTCTAGAGTTAACTACTAATGCTAGTTCAATGCTGTTTTTAAAACAGATTCCAAGAAGTCGTCTAGAGTACTATACTTGTTAACTAGATCTCCTGAAGGTAAATCTAACTCCTTATATACTCTATCAAAAGTATCATAGACATACCAACTCATACCACTCTCACCTAAAAAGAAATAGCTGTTGTTACTAGATTCCTCATGCCAAATAATATTCATTTCAAATATATCATAGACATCTTCATCTATAATATCTGGGTTTGTTTTTTTGAGAAATACCATACAAAAATGAAACCATTAAAATCAATTCCATTTACTTGAGAAAGAAATCTTTTTATAATCTTCCATCACTTCATCATTCAGCCAAACGTTATGTTTCTTTATAAGAGCTGAAAAAAACAGTATTTGGAACTCCACTATTAACAGAATCTCCATACTTTTCTTCAATTTCTGAAATTTTTTGAAATAAAAATTCATCCACATTTTTTTATATCTCCTCTATTCTAATTTGGATAAATATTAGCTGTAAAGAATGGCCAATCAACTAATTTGGAGTCTCCAACTTCCATACCTTTAACTATATGCCGTTACCACTTTATGATAAGGATCATTCTTTATTAAGACAAGATTCTCAAAACTATTTGTTCCACTATCATCTAATGGTAACTGATAATGAACTTGGTAACCTTTAGTAACTAAACCATCTGCTAATTTTTGTATATCGGACTCACTGAATCCCAACTCTCGTAATTTATCAGTATCTTTGAAAATATCCTTTAAAAAATCTTTTCGAACAGTTAAGTCAAATTCTCTTATTAATTTTCGATATTCTTCTCTAGCTCTTTTAGCATACTCGATTTCTTTCAAGGAAATATTGGGTATCTCAACATTTTCTCCACGTAGAGTTCAAGAAAATCCTCCTCTGGAGCTCGAAAGTTTTGAATAAACATCCCGAGCTTTATCCTTAAAATACTGAATGACCTCACCGACTGTTGGCTGATGACCTACTATACCTACACCAGCTAAAACTTCGCTTCCTATTGAGAAAGGAAGCTCTTTCTTCAGTAGATTTTTGGTGAAACGCTTGATGACATCATCGCCATTCGCAAGAATACTGTCAACCTTTGAACCCCATTTTTCGACATTTGCGAGAATTCTTGCTTTGGTACTGTAATCATCTCAGCTGCCTTAGCTCCTAGTTTGGTCCCCTTAGCCATCTTCCCTACAGCTGCTGGGCCGACAAAAAGACTCGCAATCTCAAAGGTCAAGCCTCCTGCATCATAGGCATCCATATGGGTGACCTTATCCCAGAGGGCTTTTCCAGTCTCTTGAGCACGATAAGCTACCTTATCCGCATAGCTGGCATTGGGATCCTGGCCACACTGAGCCGCTCCTGGATCCGTCAGAGCAGTGTAAGTTCCTACTCATAACTCCGCAAGGCTAGACAGGTTATCTACCGTTCCTTGTAAGTCCCGCTTCATCCACTCTGGAGTTCGACCACTTATCAGGCGATTGATGCCATAAATACTGGTAATACCAATAAGCTGTGTCAAATCTACAGCTCCGATGGCAGTCTCTGAAATCATACTTCCAGCTACACCAATAAAACCTTCCGCAAATAGGAGTGTATCTTTCATCCCTTGAGGAAGTGGTAGATTCCGTGTTCCATCAACGACCTATTCACTAATTTTCTACCATACTTAAAAACTCACTAAATGAGTTTGCCAAAAAATAAGCATTCACATCATCAGTAGATGATTCAAATTCATATGTATCATCATAGTAATAAATTCCCCTATTTTCTTCATTACTAAGCCAGAACACTATGAAGCCATGTTGAATAGTGTCCCCAATAATGATTGAATTTGGGAATAAATCATCCCGATACTCACTAGTCCACTGTTCGATATCTGCATTTTTTATATTCGTTTCAACACCGAACATTACATCAATATTAATTTCTTCACTAATTTGAGAAATTCTTACTAAATTTTTATATTTATAAGCTGTATTTCTACCACCATTTTCTTGTAATAAAAATCTTTTATAATCTTCTGGTAAAACTACTTCAAATTTATTTTCTAATATTGAAATCGCTTCTTCATTGGCAAATCCAAACCTATCAAGCTTCATTGTCATTTTTATTTATTTCCTTTCATAATTGATATACCACCTCGATGAGTTATAGCCCTATCAACCGCTTGCAACGTTATTCCATCTTGGTGATGATGCCAAGTATTACCAATACCTGCATCTCCTACCTTAGCTCCGCAATATCTACATAAAATCCCATTAGCCTTTCTCCGTGTTTACATACGGCTCGTAAACACTAGCTTTTATGTGATTAATTTCGATTTTTCTTCCTGTATCCAAGCTTCAAAAACATCTGATACTGATAAATCTTCATTTTTTTCATACATTGCATCGTATATGTAATTGCTTTTAAGACTATTATTTTTCACATCATATACTAATCTTATTTCAGTGGGTACCTCTTTAGAATTCTCTTCAAAGAGTACTTCTATCTTTTCCGCATCCTCTATTCCATATTCTAATAGCGAGAATTGGATATCATCTGAATCATTAATTTTTTCTGACAAATACTCATTTACATCACTTTTCTCAGAAATGAATCCACCAATTTTATAAAAAACATCAAAAGAAACTAAACCATCCTCTAAAACCACATATATATAAACTGTCTCTTCTTTATTTTCTACATACTCGAGTGATAAAGAAATCATATCAGATTGAATATCCATCAATTGATCTTCGAATACTCTATTCATACTAACTACCTCTCATTCCTACTATCTGTTGAACCAATAATTTCTGCTCTTAAAGATTTATCATCTATCTTTTTGTTCAAAGTGTAGTCTGATAACCCAACAGTGGAGTAAGAAGATACGTGTTCAATTGGAGAATCAGCACCACAAAATATGTCAATTTCTTTTCCAGATTCATCTTTAAATACATATACTCTTGGAGTACCGCCAACATCATCTAAAAGCTTTCTAGCTGTCTCTTTTTTATCATATTCCATAGTAAGTCCCCTTTCTTCAAAATCATGGACCAAAATAAAAATCCATCTTATCTTCACCAATATGACTTCTATTAGATTCTGGTAGCTCTGGTCTATAGCTATTGGGATTATTATATTCATCTAAAAATTGTTTACGAGTTATTTTTCTATCAGCCGCACTTTGTTGGTGTTTTCTAAATTTATGTCCCGGCTTATACCCCATATCCCAAGGCTCCTCAATATCCATTACCTTTTTAGTAATAGGATCTTTGACAACACCTTGTTCATCCTTAGCTTTATCCCAGACAGTTTCCTTTGCATTCTTCCTATAACCTGATGGACGCTTGTAAAGTTTTTTCTCTAAACAGGAGTGTATCTTTCACTCCTTGACGGTAAAATCATCTAACGCTTTATAGGATATCAAAGATAAAGTGTAGAATCTAACTTTTATTTCATCTCTATGAAGGTAGATGTGAGATTTCAATTTATTAAATAGCTCATTATAAAAAGTTTTTTCAATAAATAACCCAAGGAATTTATCACCCATAAATAGGACTCCTGCATTATATTTTGTGCATTACTCTTAACATATACTCAAAAGCATGATTCCGTAACCAAATACTAGCTATTTGCAATATCATCTTTAGAATATAGCATTCCTAAAAAGTCTTCAAATGTGTCCGTGATAAAAGTTGTAGATGGATTAAGTTCATAAGAAGATTCATGATGCCATATGCACACACTAGGATTCTCCCTTCTCTGACTATAATCTAAGCAAACAAAGTCTCCGCCAAATAAAGCCGCTACAGGTAGTAATTCTACTCCTAAAATATCTTCAGAATACAGTAAGCGTTCAGCTAATTGCGTTAGAATTATATCTATATCATACATACCCAAAGTATGATTTTGAGTATCATGTAAAATACATAAAAAACGTTCTATTATACGTTCCTGATCTTGAGGTAACTTTCCGCTAAAGATATTCTTCTTAGGAATCAACCCACTATATTGTAAAAAAAATTCCTTAGCAGATGCTGGGAGTGAAACCCTCCATATCTTTTCTTCTTCATTCAGTAACTGTTCGTCAGGTAATGGTGTTATTATCGTATTTTTATATTCCATTATTAAACATTAAATCCTTTCTATTTATCTTATAGCGTCGGACCAATGACCTAAAGCATGATTCCGTAACCAAATACTAGCTATTTGCAATACCATCTTCAGAATATAGCATTCCTAAAAAGTCTTCAAATGTTTCTGAAACAAACTCTACACTAGGATGCCATTCATATGAATCCTCGCGCTTCCAATAACATACCTTAGGATTCTGGGGCCCTTCTCTATAATCTAAACATATAAAATCACCACCGAACAGTGTTGCTACTGGTAATAGTTCTACACCAACAGAATCTAGATCCACACTTAAAATTTCTAGTATTGGACTCCATATAACATCAATATCGTACATTCCTAGGGAATTCTCTTCAAAATCATCTAAAATGCAAAGAAATCTTTCTATAACATACTCTTTATCATCACTGATTTTAAAAAGATTCTTTTTAGGAATTATCCCATTATATCTGATTATAAATTCCTTAAAGGAACTCGGTAAATCAATGCACCATTCTTCCTCTTTTTCCTTAACTAATTCAATACTAGGCAAAGGGAGGATTACCGTTCTAATATCTTCCACCTTCTAATTTTTTCCTTTCTTTTTATATTTAGAATGAATACCACATTCAATATATATTAGCAGCACTATACAAGAATTACATACACCTCATAAAAAAATCAATCATGATAATACTACTATATATAACTAATCTAAAATTTCAGATATTTTTTTACCTCTTTTTCCTCATTTAAATCATAGAAACCAACATGAACCCCTCCTCGTATAGCCACGCTAAATTCGTCCCATACTTCGCTTCAAAAAAATTTCTTCCATCACAGGTACAATAGAAAACATGGTTTTTGCTGATACAATTTCAAAAATTTTTGGGGATTATTTACGTATTCCTCATCATCGGAACTAGAATAAATAGTCCATCCATTTAATTGTAACAGTCGAGATTCTTCTCTGTAAGTATACGCAATAGGGTAATCCATTTTTTTACATTCCTTGATAGAACAAATCCTCCATAATTATCATTTACTTTCATTTTCATACTTCTCCAAAAATATTTAAAAAAATCATTTCTCCAAGATAACTCTTTAGCGTAGTCTAACGCAGATTTACCCGCATCATTTTTTAGAGTATAATCTACATTATGTTTTAGCAATAATTCATAAATAGGATATGCATCTTGCGTTGTTAATTTTTAAAACAGTTAAAGAATAAATTAATGCTACTGATCCATATTTATCAACTGCATTAATATTTATACCCGCTTCAATTAACTTAGCTATTACATTTACTGCGTAATCTACATTCGGTCTCCAATTTGCTTTAAATTGAAAAAAATTATGTAGTGCTGTTCTACCATCTCTATCCTGATAGTTTATATCTATACCTCTATCAAGCAAGAAGTTAATTATCTTAATTCGGTCTTCAATTTTATCACTATTAGTGAGGACAACCGATAAAAGATTCAATTGTTCCTTATTTACCTGATTTATACTACCGATATATAAATCTTTCAGTAATTTAAAAATCGCCTACCTGTGCAGCTTCAAATATTGCTTTTTGATTCCATGTCATCCATCTCCTTACTCATACTTTTTAAATTATTGTTTTTATCTATAATCTACACTTGTAATGAAATTTAAATAATCTGAGGATTTTTACAGAGCCATCATAAGCATAGTTATAGATTAGTACAACTGTATTGCCTTTTATTTATAGTCAGACTCTCTAATGCGTTCAATTTACACAACAACTGTTCCTCATAGGAAGCAGTGCGCAAAATAATAGATATATCGTTTGTTTCATTTGGCAAAACTGCTTTTTCAATTAAATCTTCATCTATATCATTAATGTCTATCTTAAAATCATTGAAAAAAATCAGAAACAACGATCTCTCCCTCCTCATCATAAGTTAAATCAATATAATTTTTCTAACTCAGTTAAATTTTTTTGAAAATTACCTATCCAAATAGATACCGTATTGTCTGTTTCCATTTTATTAAATCCTTTCTATTAGCTATGGGGTTCTTAGCCCCTTAGGTAATACCTGAACTCATCCCCCAAGACTATAATTATCCCAGATATTTAATCTTCTCACAAACATATCATAATCTTTCGACGAATCAATAATTTCCAGCAATTCATTATGTGATTTTGTAGAACCTAAATCACCATGGCCTCCTTCAAGGTTAATAAACTTTTCATCTGAAATTGCAGTACGTAACTCTCTAATTTTTTCGGCAGTTATATCCCAATACTTGAATTACGGAGTCCTTGAAACTAAATGCCACTCATGCATTCCACCAGGATATCTTAATTGACGTTCAATTTTCTTACGTAGTTCCTTTTTCTTCCAAATAAAGTTTAACTCTTCTACCGTTAGAAAATTGAAATTTTTTTCAAAATATCCACTTTTAACTGTTGGAATATCCTTAGCTGTTATATTTTTTATATCATCATAGAAGCTCTCTACTTTCCCAGAACTACCTACTCCTCGTACTACATCATCCGCATGTTTACTAGAGAAGTGCATTACCTAACGCAGAGTCTTCGCCAACAAGATTCTGAAAATCCGTGATTGTCTTAGAAAACTCAAAAAAATATGATTGTAAAAATTACTTTAATTATTCAATCACAGTCAATTGATTTATGAACTCCTCAAAAGAGTTAGCTATAAAATAAGTATTTCCATTATCATCAGAACCCTCTAAGTTATAAGCATGATCATAATAGTACACCCCTTTATCTTCTCCTTTACAAACTAAAATAAAGAATCCCATCAGTACATCATCTCCAATAATAAGAGTGTTTTCAGGTAAATCTTCTTTGTATTCTTGAGTCCATTCAAGAATGTTACAATTCTCGATTTCTGTATCAATTCCATATAGAATATCTATGGCTATTACTTCTTGATTCAAAGGAATTTCTATACCAAGCTCACCTTCTGCGCACATCCCATTATTCGATAGAATAAAATCCTTATAATCTAAAGGGAATGAGATATTTAAAGTATTTTCAACTCGAGTAATCTGCTCCTCATTTATTTTTTTAAAACCTTCTAAAATCATCTTATTTTTCCTTTCTTTAATGATATTATTGCTCTTCGCTAGGACTGTAGACACTGTCCACAATCCCATGAAATCCTGTAAATCAGTGATGAAAAATAGATGATCTAATTGATTGTAATGGATCTGAGCTTCCTGATTCTCATAACTATATGATAATGGAGTAGAAACTAAGTTCAAAGCGCTTGACTACTTGTAAATCCATTATCTTATCTTCAAATATTATTTTCTACTTTCACCGTATCATACCAGTTATTGAATAATTCTAATTCTGAAGTATCATCTGAAATAGGTGAATAACTATATTTAGATTTGATACTATTGCTGCTCTTATTATAAATAATTTTTGATTTCGGTAGGTACTTCTTTTTTATTATTCTCAAACAAAATCTCGATTTTTTTCCAAATCATCAATTCCTAATTCTAGAAGTTGTATCTGTCTATCACGTGAATCGTCTATTTTTCATTTTCACTCAAAAAAATCATTAATCTGATTGAGTCTAATTATCTCCCCATTTTTCTTAAAAAAATAAATTGAAAAAAATAACTACCTTCTTCCATATAACCATACAAATAAATTTCATCAATTTGACTATTCGAATATTCTAATCCCAAAGACACCAAATTAGATTGAATTTCCATTAATAAATCTTCAAATATCATCTACTTCACTCCATTAATATTTTTTTATACGACGTGTAAAAGTTTGGCCATCAATTATATAATTTACTCTAAATATCTTCGGTCGTACAGCATTCCCTACGTACTCAATTTTGACATGAACTTCAACTTTCTTATTCTCTTTAATTGCTTCTGACCAGTCTCGTTCAAGACGACGATAGGTTTTTGAGATTTACGTCTTTCGCTTGTGATAATAAATTATCTAAATCTGCGGACACATTCCTAATTATTGACCAAGTTGAATCAAAGTATCATCTACTTCGAATATTTCTCTCTTGCGGCTAGTAATAATACCTGTAAAAAAATATTATTCTTATCGTATTGAACCATTACTTAAACCTCACATTGGCTGATTCAAGGAATTTATCACCCATAAATAGGACTCCCCTTTTGTATTTCTATGGTTCAGAAATATATAACTTTTCTATAAAATTAGTAAAATTATCTGCCAAAAAGTATACATTTGAATCTACCGAAGACTGGTCAAATATAAATGTGTGGTCCCAAAAATAAATTCCTCTATCTTCTCCACTCACAATCATAACAAATAACCCTCCTCCACATTCCATTCCAAAGACAAATGAATCGTATGGAAGTTCCATTTGATATTCTGAGTTCCAATCCGTTAGACTAAAGTTTTTATTCTCTGAAATACCTAACATTGTCCCCAAAATCACTTCTTCATTTAAATCATCAATAAAAAACGATAAGTACTGCTCTTTAGGAATACCCACGTTAACTTTTAATATAAATTCCTTATAGTCTTCTGGAAGTATTACATTTATTTTTTTTTCTATCTCTGATAGTTCTAAATTTGAGATAGGTCTCTCAAACGATTTAAAATAATACATTCTTTCCTCCATTATTTTCTTCTTAAAGCAAACCCACCTTATTTTATGGATACCATTATATTATAAAAATCCTCTTTTAGTTGCTCGTATTTCTCATTACTATAGAGATAAAACGCCTCTATTCCTCTATGTATTATTGCATATACAGTTGGATGGAAATTCTTATCTGTGGCATCGATAACAAATTGCGTCATTTGTGTAGCTGCCTCTGGACTATAGTCCAATGCTTTTATACCAACATGAATCATTGTAACTTGAACTTCTATTGGAGAAATAGACTCTTGAATTGCTTTTAGCATTTAAAACACCAAATATATAGGAAGCTAAAGTTTGCCTATTCATTTCGTCCTTTAGATCAATTTTAACCAATTGGATAATATCATTTGCTATTCTTAATGACTCGCTTACATATTGCTTTTCCATTTATTTCTCCTTATAATACTTTATATTTCCCTTTAGCATAGCCACAGGGAATATAACCCAATCGATATAAAGTATATAAATCATCAAAAAACGGTGAATTTACATTTAGACATTCATTCTTTATCGTTAAATATATCGAAATATTAATTATATCAAATCTAATTTGGGGTATCATTGATTCAAATATTTTTTTCTTCAACTAAAGCAAACAGTTGTTTTTGTAACAATAGGAATAATTCTTTCTTTTTGCATCCCTACTCAATTCATTCCATTTTTTTGAAAATTTCTCTCTCATTTTTTTAATAAATATGCGGTTAGATCACCACGTTGTTCAAGAACAAAATTTTTCCCATTTTAAACTTGTGATATTTTTTCCGCAATGGATAACTTATCTAGCTCTATTATAGGAATATTAGTTTTTTCGAGAATTCACTAATAATTTTATACTAGTTAAATTATCAACTACTTCTGAAATTATTTTTCATTTTAAATTCACTCCTTTCTACTTACTGCAGATAAAAAAATTTTCTGTTCCATCCTGAATATGGAGAATGCGGAACATCTGCTCATCAATCCATCTTACTGAAACAAAAAGTGAACTTTTCTCCAAATTTGAAAGAAGCTGTTCCCTATTTTTTTCTGTTCTATTTGATGAAAAACGTTGTAAACTATCTTTGACGTTCATTCTTTTTTTAATTCCTTATCTAAATCTTGAAGTAGATAGATAATTTCTAAATTATAATTAGCAGTTGCATCTATCAACATACGTGCATGATTCTTAAGATGAACATTCGATGGGATAGTTTCTGTTTCCTTTATTGATCTAATAATGGTATAAAGAGTGTTAATTACTCCTTTTTCCTGTATTTCTGAAGGATATTGTTCATCCATTATTTCTAAAAATTTTTATTAGCTATCTCTATTGATTTCATACTCATAATCTACTCCTTAATTAGGGACAGTCCTTACATTCACAACCCAATCCTGCGACCATCCCTGTGGTAATAATATTTGGTCAGCTTAAATACACACCTTACTACTTACTGCAGATAAAAATTTTCTGTTTCATCCTAAATATGGAGAATGCGGAACGTCTACTTATCTACCCATCTTATAGCGACGAACAGCGTCCATTTCTCCATATCTGAAAGAAGTTTTGACCTATTCTCTTCTGTTCGATTCGATGAAAAATATTATAAACTATCTTTTATATTCATTCTTTTTCAATTCCTTATCTAAATCTTGAAGTAAGTAAATAATTTCACTTTGATAATGCGTTGTCTCATCTGCAAACATTCTAACTAGACTTTTAAGATTTATGTTTTTTGCTACTTCTCCACTTTCTACAATTTCATTTGCTAATTGATAAATACTTTGAATTGAGCCTGTAACACTTTTTTGTTTAGGGTGCTCTTCTTCAATAATAAAAACAATTTTTTCAGCAATTCGTTTTAAACTACTTGTCATATCTCTTTTCTCCTTCAATTATTGATAATCCACCAATTAGGAACTATTCTAAAATCCGAAATCCATTCTAATGGCCAGTCTTGCGATAATAATATTTGGTCAGCACCACCTTTCAGTACAGTCGCTGATGAAGAAATCTTCTGTATGATAGGAAGAGCTACTAATACTGCACTGGGAATCTAACCATTTATTTTGTAAGGAATTTCTTTTGGCTAAGATACTTTAAGACTTCCTTCATTCAAATCGTAATAAACTGGATTCTTTTTATAGTAGCCAAAGGGAATTATTTTTTATAATCATACATATCTTTTACTCACTAGAACAACACTTCCAACAGTCAAGTACTTACTCATTCTCTAACTCCTTTATCAATTGATTTAAAATAATATATCGTTCTTTTCGTTTTTTGTATTTAAGAATAAACAAAAAGGAAAAAGTAAACCGACGGAAACAAATAAGAATAAAAAAAGATTGATGTCAGTAAATATAGAATAGCAGAAATTGTAACTATTAGAAATAAAGATATAATAGTTATCATCGCAATCTTAGAATTTCTTTTTTTCTTGATGAAGAAATATACCATATGATTCTCTCGACAGATATAAATCAGATAATTCTATCCCTCTATACAGCTCTTTAACATAGATTCACGAAACAGAAAAAAACTGCAATTGTCCCAAATATCAGTATCAAAATATTAAATAATAAAATATTTATAAATAGATATTGATTTAACCATCTAACTATTGGCAACATAAACAGTATAATTATCACTATGAAAGATTGACTATAGCTGCTTTCTTTTTTATCTATCCTGAGCAGTAATTTTTGACTGCTTTTATCATAAAAAACAGATTGCTTTTGATAGATTCCTACAGGAATAATTTCATAATTATCTTTCATCATCTCACCTCAATACACTTCCCAAACCACTCATCATTCCTGTAAAAGTATCGCCTATATTTTTTCCTACAATTAATGATGAACTTTTTGATATATACTCTTCCGTTATATTTAACTTATTCCCTTCATCTTCATCACCTGACATTTCTGGCCATTTGCTATGAGCGAAGTTAATATTCTGTGCTTCTTCACCATATTTTCTATAATTCTTTATTGATAAGATTTTTAAATACATAAAAATTCTCTCCTATTTTGGGGTTCTCATACTTAACTCTCTCAAACATTCCTGCCCTATCTTCAACATATCTTTTTCAACCGTGTTCCATTCTCCAAATAGTAAATCATGAAGAACGGTTGCTGCTGAAGTTGTATTTTTTCCTGAATCATATACACAACTTCTATCTCGTTGATAAATTTGAATTCTTTCAAAGATAGCTAGTTCTTCCAATTGTCGTGTATTATCAACTAGACGATTTACAATGAAATAAGCTACTCTCCTTAAGTATATTCTATACCATTATAGTTTAATACAAAGTGTAGCTATATAGTCGTTTCCATAACGTGATAGTCTATGTCTTTTGTCACACGATTCATAAAAATCTATCATAGCAAGCCCATTTTTAAGTTGTCCTCTAATCTGAGTTTCTAAGGTATGGCTAAATTCATATCCATATTCTGGATTTATAGTTATCTTGCCTTCTTCTTCAAGCTCTTTTGAATTAAAAGGGATTGAAAATTTTAAAAGTAATTCTTCATCAGGTTTGTCCCACACAATATCAGCATCGTACATGTATATCCAAGGATTCATAAATCCGACCATTAACAATCCACCCTTTTTCAATACTCGAGAGGCTTCTTTATATATGTTTTCTAAATTTTCTACATATACATTTGAAACTGGATTAAAAACAATATCAAAAGTTTCATTTTCAAATGGAAATGGTTTTGTCATATCACCTTGAACTGTGTTGATTTTTAAACCTTCTCTTTTAGCAACTATCTCATCTCTTTGTAATTGTGATTTAGAAAAATCCATTATAGTTACATCATAACCTTTTACAGCAAAAACTGGGCCTTGCTGACCACCACCACAAGCTAAACCTAATATCTTTTTTCCGTTTGTTTTTTCAAACCATTCTTTTGGAACTTTTTTCCCGACAGTTAATGCAACAGAAATTGGATTATTTCTAGCTTCTTCTAATTGTTCATGTGTCAACGGCTCAGTATAGTCATTTTTTACATTATTCCATCTATCTTCATTTAATTTTATATAATTGTTCATCTTATAATCTCCTCGTAATTTTTCAAATGTGAGCTATCTTTTAAAAAGTATTCAATATTTTTTTATTTGCGGTACTCCTCTAAAAAGGACGTTTACGTTAATTCATCTTTACTTCCTTGTATTTTTCCATTTATGGCTTACTTGCAATTTTTTTGATGGGCCTTTATTTTTTTATAGCCCAATCATAATGGCTAGAAGTAGCACTGACAAAATAAGATCCCAATGTACTCCCGCCAACCCATTTATAAACTTTTTTTGAAAATAATTCTTCATTTGTAAAGTTTTCGGCTAGTTTCAAAATATCTTTATGAGATTTTTGTAAAGCTTTTGTTGCATCTTCCAGAGACGTATTCTGATGCTTTTTCCAAAATTCTACATTCATATCGCCGTAAGTTCTCCAGTTATATGGTTCAGGAATAAATGATTTCTCTTCTCCCTCTTGATTGAAACGCACCCAATTCAAAACAAGTTTATGCCATTCATATAGATGAATTAAGATATCTCTTAAGTTTTTATCTCTTTTCCAATGAACTTCTTTTTTTCTTTTTTTATCTTTTGAAAAATCAAAAGGTGTATTTAACTCTTCACTCGTCATCTTTGAAATATGTAAGTTTAACTTTTCATAACTTTCCTCGGCAACTATCATTAAATCATTTTTTGTCGTTGGTCTTGGCACAATTAATCCCTCCCTTTACAAAAATACTATATTATTTATCTTTTTATAATTTTCTTCTATTAATCACCTTTCACAAGTAACGCCACACACTCCATATGAAAAGTATATCCAATCATCCTACCTGCATCCATAAACCTTTTAACGACAACCTTATACTATCATTAAAAAGTATCCGATATTTTTTTATTTGCGGTACTCCTCTAATTTGAATCCATATTCATTTAGAAGTTGATTTGAATAAATTTTTTTCATTTTTTTGAGTTTCTAACTTCTTTCCAAAGGATAGCTGCAACTTTTAACTTGTTAGAATAATTATTGCTGTGTTCATCTTCACAAAAATCTTTTTAGAAATTGATTCCACTGACAAGTCGAATTATCATACTTTGCATAATCTGACTCTCCATAATATTTTTTTATCATATCTTGAATTGTAAATTCTTTATCATTATCACTTTTTTACTTTTCTCCAAGCCGTTGCCATATCAGCATTAAATTTAAACGGGCTAACTCCTGTTACAGCTGAAAAAAATAATCTCTAAATTTTTTTGGTTAAAAAGAAAAACCACATTCTAGCAATGGTGTATTTAAAGATATTACTTCGGCATGTTTTTTTGTTTACTTTTTCTTATAGACTTTTCTATTCTATTTCCCTTGAAATATTGTTCAATAATATAGTTCAATTCTTTTCTTTGTACATCTATACTCTAGCCCAAGAGACTTACATATTTGCGAAAGTTCTTCTCGATACCAATAGTACTTGTTAAATTCCTCAAATGATTCTATATCTTTAAAACTAGGTCTAATTTCTATCACACATTCACCTCCGAAACTTCTATATTTCCCTCTTAATCAACTTAATTTGATTTATTTTATTATACAATACTCCTTAGATTTCGTAAATTAAAATAAAGACTTACTCCAAATTACCAATATCCTTTAACGATAGCCTTAGAATAATCCTTTATTTTCTACACTTCATTTATTCACTAGTTATAACTTTTGACATTAATACTACTCACTCATCATTTCACTGTTACCTCACCACTACCGCTCTACGACAACTATCTTATAAAGCATTCGTAATTAATGGCTTCGGTCTACGCCCTCGTCATTAAAACGACTGCTTCAACATGGCTCGGTTCTCCACCGAGTAACGTATTTCATATCCACTGTACACAGGAATGGTAGAACACCTATTTTCGCCTTAAAATGGGTATGTCGAAACGATACCAAATAATGACCATCCCTGAAAAGGGGTGGTTTTCTCTTCGGATATAACCCTTTGTTACTAACACGCACCTCAAGGCGCTGGCTTTCACATTCGTTCAAGCCCTATTGTATTTTAACGCCCGCTACCCGTTAAACGGGTTTATCTATTTTTTCTTATCTCCAAATGGATTTTTATATTCTTTTGTTGTCAGTTTGTCTATCGCAATGTCATGCGATTCTTGTTCTCTGATATATTTTCTTATTGTACTTTCATTCAATCCTACAGTACTTACATAGTATCCTTCTGCCCAAAACTTTCTATTTCCGTATCTGTATTTCAAATTTTAATGCATATCAAATATCATTAATGAACTTTTCCCTTTCAGATATCCCATAAAACTTGATACACTATATTTTGACGTTATTGATAGTAGCAAATGTATATGATCTGGCATTATATGTCCTTCTATTATTTCCACTCCTTTATACTTACATAACCTTTTTATTATATCTACTATATCTCGTTTGTATTGATTAAATTCTATTTTTCGTCTATACTTAGGTGTAAATACAATATGGTATTTACATAACCACTTTGTATGCGATAAACTATTATGTTTATTTGCCATAATTAAAATCATCCTTTCTTTATTTTAGAGCTTGAACTACTCTTATTTTATCAAGAAAGGATGATTTTTCAATTGTTTAACTTTTGTCTCGCACCCGCATAGCAGGTGGTTTTTTGTTTCGGAGACTTCGCCTCCTCAACTGGCTAAAGCCCTTAATTAAAATCCGGAGCATGGTTTTTTCCATGCCCCGGATTTATTATACAGCCAATAAAAAAAAAGGGGCTAATCCAAAAGTCCTAAAATTTAACAAAGTTCATATGAAAACTCATAGGTGCAGTGGTTTATTGATATCTAAATTCGCTTTATAAAAGCTTTTTAGATATCTAATAAACTGTGCGGGGGTGACTCTAAAAAAATCGATTTCTCTGAAATGATATGTACCCCTTTTACTGGACAAGCCAGTGAAAGGGGTATTTTTTATGCGTTATAGCTATGAATTTAAAGTAAAATGTGTTGAGATGTATGAAAGAGGAGAATATCCAAATACACCTAATGGAATAACCACTAGAAAATTTAGAGATACTATTAGGAAATGGAAAAGAATGGTCGATTCATTAGGAGTGAGTGCCTTACGACCTAAATCAAAAAATAAAAAGTGGAAGCCAGAAGAAAAACTAGTATTAGTTTCCAAAATTTTAGCTGGTTATTCATATAATTCCGTTGCACTAGAGAATAGAATTAACTATAGGATATTATATAATTGGGTTCAAAAATATAAGGAAAAAGGTTATAATGGACTTGTAGATGAGAAGAAAGGAAGACCAAGAAAGGTACCTATCATGAAAGAAAATAGAAGTCCTAAACCATTAAAAAGAGTCAGAAAGAGAAGAATTAATTAGATTACGTGAAGAAAAATAGATTTATAAAAACGGAAATCGAAAAATATTAAAGCGGAAAAAGAAATAATAAAAAAATTAATAGCCTTGAGGCGAGAAAAAAATGGGCTGCGCAACTCAAGGCGAAAAAAAGCAGCGATCATCAAAGAACTTAGAAAAAAAGGATATCCATTAAAAATGTCTTTTTACAAGAAATAGGAATGGCTAAATCAACATATTATTATTTAATAAATAAGGGAGATGTAGACGCTGTGGCTATTCGTAATGAACCAGTGTTAAAAGAAATTAAAATTATTTTTACCGAAAATAAAGGACTATATGGTGTCCGTAGAGTTCACAATGAACTAATTAATAGAGGTTTTAAAATAAATCATAAACGTGTACAAAGTCTTATGCATAAAGAAGGACTGAAAGGGAAACGTCCTAAAGAAAGATATCACTCATATAAAGGAACAATAGGAAAAGTCGCTAATAATATAATAAATCGAGATTTCAGTACAACTGCTCCTTTACAGAAATGGACTACAGATGTATCACAATTCAATTTTTTTCATGGGGAAAAGTGCTATTTTTTTCAGCGATTCTAGATATGCATACAAATGAAATAATATCATATGATTTATCTTTACATCCAAATTTAAATCAGATAAAAAGGATGTTAGAAAAAGCATTTAATAAATTTCCAAAAACAGAAGGGGTAATAATGCATTCGGATCAAGGGTGGCAATATCAACATTCACACTATAGAAGTGAGTTGAAAAAAACATGGAATTATTCAATCGATGTCTAGAAAGGGAAATTGTTATGATAATAGTATCATGGAATCATTTTTTTCGGAAGAATGAAGACGGAGATATTTTTATGGTTATGAAAAGAATTATATGTCATTTGAAGAGTTTAGTAAAGCTGTATATGAATATATAGCTTATTACAACAACAAGAGAATTCAATCAAAAACAAAATGGATGTCACCTGTACAATACAGGATAACATCCACTTGTATAAATTAAATATATATGTGTCCAGAATTTTGGGTACATATCAAAATCACGATTTTTGAGTCACTCCCTCTTAAGATAAATATTTATTGTTGTATTCATTTTTTCGATACGCAAACGACATCTACAAATACATTTACATCTATGTGCCTTTTTAGGACTTTTTTAACGTCAAAATTGCCTTTATCTACAAATACAAAATTCTTGTAAAATAGCTTAAAATCAGGATTTTCACCCTCTTGTTCGCTGTAGCAATACCACGCACTCAGCGGTTCTCTGTTACTGTATTACTACTCCTCTACGACAGCTATCACATAAAGCATTCGTAATTAACGGCTTCGGTCTACTCTCTTGTCATTAAAACAACTGCTTCAACCCCTATGGCTAAGGGGAACATATCCACACTCGTAGTTGGAAACATATCCAACATTGGCTCTCGTTTGTGGGAAGATATCAACGGTTTTGTCTGTTCGTGAGAACATATCAACTCAAATCATTTCATGATTAATCCCTTATCAATGGCTTTCTGAATAATCTTATGACAACATACCCCCAAAGGATTGTTTTCCTTACAAAGCGAATTTTTCATTGCTCCAGTTATGGCATTTACTTCTTTAACGGTTTTCCCACCATGCTTTACAACTGCTTCAATTATCTGATCTTCTGTAACTTTGCTGCAATAACAAGCATACTTAGGATCTGCATCTTTCTTAAACCAGATAGGAACCCTAACTTGGTCTTTTAAGAATTTTATTTCTTTATCTAAGTTATAGTCAATAACATCGCAGTCCTCATTCATGCATATCTTATATTGATCTCCATCAACGGCATTACGATAATCATCTGTCACCAAGTGTTCAACGGTTATCCTACTAACTGTTACTCCTTCATTATTACAGACAGGGCAACTCTCCTTTGTTCAATTTGAATTTTGCGTGATACATTCACAGCAACATTCATCAATAACTTTCAATTACATAACCTCCATATCTTTAAAACCATTTAATTCAAGGTAAATCCCAACCAATTTTCATTTATAGTTTTTAAATTAAAAAATACCCCTTGATTGTATCGTCAATTATCGGTATCATTCAAGGGTGAATAGGAAAAATAGTTTATAGATTCTTTACATTCAAAGCTCTAAAAGCATTTAATACTGCGATGATAGTTACACCTACATCTGCAAATATAGCTGCCCACATAGTAGTTATTCCAAAAGCACTCAAAATAAGAACAATTATTTTTATTCCAATTGCAAATACTATATTTTTGATGTGCAATTTTTAGTGTCTTTTTAGAAATCTTCATTGTAGTAGCAATTTTCGATGGCTCATCAGTCATAATTACAACATCAGCAGCTTCACTGACCGCATCAGAACCTAAACCACCCATTGCTATTCCAATGTCTGCACGAGCTAATACAGGTGCATCATTGATTCCGTCACCAACAAAGGCAAGTTTACCTTTTTTAGATTTTTGCGAAAATAATTCTTCTAGTTTTTCAACTTTATCTGCTGGCAATAGTTCTGCATAAACCTTATCAAGACCAAGATCTTTAGCAACTTTTTGAACCAATACTTTTTATTATCACCTGTCAACATAACTGTTTGTTTAATATTAGCTGCCTTAAGTTCCTTGATTGCTTGTGCTGAATCTTCCTTTACCTCATCGGAAATTACAATGTAACCTATATATTTGTTATTAACAGCAACATGTACAATAGTACCGATCAGCTCTCCCTTGAAATAAGGGATATCCATCATTTTCATAAGTTTGATATTTCCTGCCATAACCTTTTTGCCATCTACTGTTGCAATAACACCATGACCTGATATCTCTTCTACATCTGAAATACGTCCATTGTCTATTTCTTTTGCTATATGCACGTTTCAGTGAAAGTGAAATCGGATGATTGGAATAGCTTTCCGCATGTGCAGTTAATTCTAGTAGCTCTTCTTTGGAAAACTCCTTCTGGATGAATTTCCTGTACATTAAATACACCTTTCGTTAGTGTTCCAGTTTTATCAAAAAAACAACAATTTCAGTTTCTGCTAATGCCTCTAAATAATTACTACCCTTGACTAAAAACACCTTTTTTTGAGGCTCCACCTATTCCACCGAAGAAACTCAAAGGAATTGAAATAACTAAAAGCACACGGACAGGATACCACAAGGAATGCTAGTGCTCTATATATCCAATCACTAAAAAGTCGCCCCTGTCTATAACAAGAGGTGGTATAATAGCTAGAAAAAAACTGCAATTATAACCACAACCGGTGTATAATATCTCGCAAACTTCGTAATAAATTGTTCTGAATTGGATTTTTTTACTACTTGCATTTTCAACTAAATCAAGAATTTTTACTTACAGTAGATTCTCCAAATTCCTTGGTAACCTCTGCTGTAATAACCCCATTAATGTTGATGCACCCACTTAGGATATCACTTCCAACTTCTACTTCACGAGGAACAGATTCGCCTGTTAGTGCCGATGTATCAATCATTGAACTTCCCTCAATTACCTTGCCATCAAGAGGAATTTTTTCTCCTGCTTTAATTACAATAATATCTTCAATTTGTACTTCATCTGGGTCAACTTTGACAAGTTCATCACCTTTTTTAACATTTGCATAATCTGGTCGAATATCCATAAGGCTTGCAATTGACTTTCTCGACTTGCCAACTGCATAGCTTTGAAACAGTTCTCCAACTTGATAAAAACAGCATAACTGCAACACCTTCAGGATACTCACCAATAAAAAAATGCACCAATTGTTGCAATACTCATTAAAAAAATTTTTCATCGAAAACTTGACCTTTAAAAAAATATTTTTTTACAGCTCTTTTTACAACATCTCCACCTACAATAATGTAACTTATTATAAAGAGAGCAATCTGTAACCATTCGTTATTTAAACTAAGCAATACTGCTGTAGCTAACACGGCTGCACCAATAATTATTCGCCATAGTCGTTTTGTCACACTAAATAGCCTCCTTTAAGCCTTTTTCATAGTTGTATCGGGTTCGATTTTTTTAACTATTTTTTCGGCCTCTGCTATTATTGTTGGCATTTTTTCATCCTCACCATCAATAACGAGTTTTGTGGTCATAAAGTTAACAGTAGCTTCTTTCACTCCATCAAGCTCATTAATAGCCTTTTTCCATTTTTTTGCCGCGCAATTTGCACAATCTAAACCTTCAAGTATAAATTTCTTTTTCATTATTAAATCCTCCTAAATATTATTTGTAATTTTATTTTTGAATACTACAAGTCTTTTTTCAAATTTTTCTTGAAGCATTGCTCATTTGAAATGAAGACTTAAATATATGCCCAAATATCTTCAAAAAATATTCTATTCTACCGCATTACTACTTCTCGTTGATATGAATTAGACCTTGGTCAAATATTTCTCTTACATGATCATCAACTAATGAATAATATACTACTTTGCCTTCTTTTCTGTTTTTCACTAAATTAGCTTTTTTTAAGACTCTCAGCTGATGGGAAATTGCTGATTGTGTCATGTTAAGTAATACAGCGATATCACAAACACACATTTCAGCTTCATGTAAAGCCCATAATATCCTGATTCGTGTTGAATCTCCAAATACTTTAAATAATTCTGCTAGATCATAAAGGCTTTCTTCTTGAGGCATTTTATCTCTAACTTGATTTACAATATCCTCATGAATTACATTGCAGTCACATCTTTCAATTGAATTAAATTTTTTAGTCATATTATCACCTCTTTTTAAATCATTTCATCTGATTACTTGAATAATCATTCATACGTTGTATATTTATTATATTATTATTTTTTTCTCTTGTGTCAATAGTTATATGAGCATTTATTCAAGTGTTTTTTTATATTATTTAAAAATATCTCAAAAACATCTACTAAGACATTAGTACAGTCCTTTCTCGGTATCCTGTTCCATACATATCCTTTAAACAATTCCTTAAAAATAAAGACTTCTCCTTCGTACAAGTTTTCGGTTTCTTTAATAGCTTCATCTAACAGCTTATTACATCACTCATGTGGTCAACTCCTTATCAATAACCTTATAAACAACATTTTTGATAATATCACATGTATAAATCATGTAAAAGTCAATGCAAAAACCGCCAATCAAGAGAACCTAACTCTTAATTGACGGTTTATATTAGTATTAAATCATACTTCCATTTCAATTCCAGATTTAAAGCATATTACAAAGTGGTCATCATAAACACTAACATTCTGGATAATCTTCCTTACTAGGGTATCATCATAATGTGTAACCATTACTGGAATATAAGCTATAAATTTCGTCTTTAAAATGTCCGTTATTTGCAGTTAATATGTTGGGTACATTTTCTAGCACAAAATACTTCGGTCTAACAACACTAACTACCTCAAAAAAATAAAGGCAGTCCGGAGACTACCGATATTTATCTCTCTGCACCTTTGCTATGGTCTTTCTTATTAGACTTAGTTTTGTCATCTATCTTAAAGCTTTTTATTTGACCTAATATAGAATTTTTTCCTCATCATCATACCCTCCAACTTTTGAGTATAAAAATAGACAATAGAGTTTTTAATTTCTATCGTCTAAGATTATCTAATATTTATTTTTCTTTAAGTGGTTTTTTCTTCGGGTATAACCCTTTGTTACTAACACGCACCTCAAGGCGCTGGCTTTCACATTCGTTCAAGCCCTATTGTATTTTAACGCCCGCTACCCGTTAAACGGGTTTATCTATTTTTTCTTATCTCCAAATGGATTTTTATATTCTTTTGTTGTCAGTTTGTCTATCGCAATGTCATGCGATTCTTGTTCTCTGATAAATTTTCTTATTGTACTTTCATTCAATCCTACAGTACTTACATAGTATCCTTCTGCCCAAAACTTTCTATTTCCGTATCTGTATTTCAAGTTTGAATGCATATCAAATATCATTAATGAACTTTTTCCTTTCAGATATCCTATAAAACTTGATACACCATATTTTGGCGGAATTGATAGTAGCAAATGTATATGATCTGGCATTATATGTCCTTCTATTATTTCCACTCCTTTATACTTACATAACCTTTTTATTATATTTACTATATTTCGTTTGTATTGATTAAATTCTATTTTTTTCGTCTATACTTGGTGTAAAAAAACAATATGGTATTTACACAACCACTTTGTATGCAATAAACTATTATGTTTATTTGCCATAATTAAAAAAATCATCCTTTCTTTATTTTAGAGCTTGAACTACTCTTATTTTTATCAAGAAAGGATGATTTTTTTCAATTGTTTAACTTTTTATCTCGCACCCGCATAGCGGGTGGTTTTTTGTTCGGAGACTTCGCCTCCTCAACTGGCTAAAGCCTTTAATAAAAAAACTGCAACATACTAGTTGCAGTTAAACACAGATTTACTTCTGTTACTTCTAAAAATTTACTAAAGTTAAATTTGGAGTATCAGAGGGATTGAAATATTTTCTTTCTAATCTATAGAAATGCCTATTCTGTTCGAGTTTCAGCTAAATATATTCCCCATTCAGCTAATTCTTCAGGCAAATCATAAACAGTTTTACCGTTACTTTCATAGATTTCAGAAATTCCTGGTGAAGTCTCAGAAAAAGTTTCGCAAGCTGTCACTAGTTCTTCTACAAATTGAATATTATGAGGTTCAAAAAAGTCATTAAATTTCGATAGTTCTTTACTATAAATTGTCACAACATTATAGCTATCAAGCATAATTTCATCATGACTTTTATGCCCACCAAATCCAAACTTACTTAATCCATCATTAACAAGCAAATCACCGTATCTAATCAACAGTACAAGGCATTCCTCTATTGAACAATTATCAATGTAATAAACATCCATATGTAATTCGTTGATAATATTCTTTGCTATCTCTTTTTCTCTATCAATACTAACAGGCAATTCCAAAATAAAAAACAAGGGCTCGTCATGAATCGCAATAAAGTGTTGAAAAACCTCTAATATTTTTTCTGCGTGTACATTTGCCATCAAATAATGTTCAGTTAACTTTGTAAATGACTCAAACAGATTTTCTACCAAACTAACTCGGTGACCTTTTACTAAATTCAACATTATGCGTCCTCCAGATAATTTAAACATTATACACATTTATAATCTCATTATACCATTAAAACCTCAAAAAGACTATAACTTCCCTGTCACAGTCTCTTATAAATCTACCTCAGTTCCTTATGCTGAACTACATTCGGAACAGAAAATATTGGTAATAAAAGAAGCATTTCAATAATATATTCATAGCTATTAGGAACGTTTCTCTAACAAACTTACACACTCGACATGTGGTGCTAGTATACTCCTATATTATAGAACAAAAGGGATAGAATCAACATTTAAATAACACTTTAGAACGAAAGAATATACTGTCTTGTACCAAATTCCTATTTTAAAAAAAGGTAAACTAATTTATTACTAAATTAGTTAATAATTTACTCAATAACACTACACTCTGTAAAACTAAAAATACAAAATTACCAATAGTACCTTTTCTCACTCAGATATTGTTCTTTTTGTTCTCTAGAATTTTCATGATTTCTAATTCCTAGTAATTCGTCTGTTGAAGAAACTATTGGGTCAATCCAGTCAGCTTTGGATCTAATCCAATCAATTTCTTCTTTACTAAGCTTCCCCGCTATCTCCAGTTTATCAGCCATCAGTCTTAAATCATTTGCTGTTTGAAAATCTTCTAGCATATTTAGAAGAGACATTGTCCGCTTCTTCTCTTCTTCGATTTTATTTTGTAATTTTCTTTTTCTCTCTTGTTCTTCTTCGTATAGTCTTTCTCTCTCTTCACGTTCAAGTCGTAAGTTCTTAACTTTATAATACTCTTGGTAAATTAAAACAATTATTTCTGGTATTGATTGTTCAAGTGTGAATTCTTTAGTATCTTTAATGTATTTACATGGAAAATTTCGATTTTCTCAATAAGCACCCACTTTAATTGAGAGTATGAATATTTTGCAAAAGTAATCCATTGTGCGTAATTTATCGTCATAGGATTTTTTGTAAAGTAGATTTTCCCTGCATTAGCAGATGCGGCTATAGAATGTCCAATAAATAGCATCGTATGTAATTTGGGATGTTTCTCTCTATCCAACGAAAAAGGAATAGAATTTTTTATTGAATGTCCTTCGTTGATTTTCTTAAGGGCGTATCCAATTCTGATTATAACTTCAATAATCATTGTGGAAATAGCCATACTACTAAAATGAATGAAATCATAGCCTTCGTAATACATTCTTTGTACTATTTCTGCTATTGTCTGATCCTCGTCACCAATTTTTCCAAACTGAAGCAAATTAAATAATCCCATCAATGGTGCAGGTAATCCCATTAATGTCGTAATATCAGATTTAAAATGAATTATCTGCTTTGCTATTGCTGCAAAAATATCACTTTCTTTTCTATCTGTGTAATTCTCCATAAATTGAGAAACTATTTTACCAGTTTTATCAATAGTAGTCATCTTACCGTTTAGAATATCACATACACCAATTACTAAACCAAGAAGGGGATCATGTCCAAGAGATAACAACCTATAATAATATGCAGATAGTCCATTAACATTTACTTTGGTATGACGATTATCTTGAGCATCAAAAGGGACTTTACTGACCTTTGAATTTGCCAATTTTTCCATTTCTTCTTCAGGAAAACGTTGATTTAACCAATCTCTTACATAATTAGATAAGGGGCCACCTTTTAAAACTTGCGAAGTTTTCTTAGGAATTCCAATTAAAAGAATATCAACAATCGCTGCTAATATACCAGCTCCTGCACAAATCGATATATCAATTTTATCAAGTTTATGAATGTTGTTAAAATCATCCTGCAACAATTGAATAATTGTTTGATTAAGTTCCAATTCTTCATTTGTGAAGAGTGCATCTAGTTCATTCATTGAACTAACTTCGCACTCCGCTTTTATTACTAAGTCTTCCCATTTAGGTACGTCGGGATTGGAGGTTTCGTTTGGGATACGGCTTGGATTTAAGCGAGCGACAGCTTCTCAATCCTCATTAGCAAAAAATTCATAAGTATCTATCTCCTCTTTTACGAAGACTATAACAACTTTACCTTCAGGTATCCTTTTTTTGGACATGCCACCTATGGAAATACCTAAAGTGGGAAATGTAATATATGCTTTTCCATAAATGCAATCATATTCTTTTTAATTTTTTTAATATTTTTCAGGCTCAAAAAGATTTAAATTATCAAATATTGGATTCAGATGTTTTACTACAAATAATGCTAACTAATTTATTATTTTTTATATTCTAATATGCAGGCATCTCTATATTCAGAAGTAATTTTAAGAATGTTATCTTCTATAACCTTTGCTGCCTTTCCATATTTAGCAATAATTTGCTCCATCGTATTTCCAAGTTGAAAAAAACGATTACCTAAATCTATGCCTTTAAAAGGAATAATTTTAACTTCATTCACTTGCATTTTCCAATGACCTTTCTTAGTTTAGATGCTTGATATTTAGTGATTAATTTCTGTCTAACAGCTTCTCGCACCATCCTTCCTAATCTCTTATCATAATTCACAAACCGCTCCATCTCCGCCTCGTAATACCTCATCAGGTTGTAATGCAGCCCCGTTTCACGGCCGCAATACTGGTTCTGTAGGTGGAAGGGTTGGTATGCGCTATCCGTTACCTTGGTTTCCTCTTTCAGACGTTCTCAGCCGATGTAGTCACCAAACCAGATTACCGTCCTTATCGGTCATCTCTCTTGGGATACCGATTTGATCGCAGTGGAAGTAGTGGAAGAAGTGGGTTTGTTGTCTACTTTCGCCGTCTGCGTTGATGTGGTTTTGATAGGCGAAACCGTGTGCGTGCATACCGCACACCCTCTAAGTCAGGACTTAAGAGTTTATGCAGGCTACGGCTTGCTTATCACAATTTATTTCCTTTTTAATTTATTACTAATCTCTCTTACTACATTAGAAGGACCACTTAATGTTACTCCTATGTATGTTTCAATTTCGACAGTTAAAATTAAATTATTTACTTCGTATCTTGCCAAATAGTAATCCTGAGAACCTACTAATGCTGAAGATTCATCCTTTTTAACCGCACCTATCTCTTGCAAAGTTAAAAATAATGATTTAATAAGTTTTTCATCATATTCATTGCCAATAACAATAGACTCATTGATCATAATCCTAAATCCTTCCCGCCTGCTCGTGATGCAGACTCAATAATATCATCCCAATATTTTCCTTTTTTACGCAACCAATCTATAGATGGACCTAGTTTATCACCATATTTTTCTACATTTCTAGCATATATTTCTTTTAATTTATCAGGTGGAGTTAAGTTTTTATACTTTACTCCTAGCTCACGTCTTTTCGAATGCAACGTTCGTGCAATAATTTCCTTATCGATACCCTTACGAGCCATTTTTTCTCCTAACGCCTTCAAACCATTCACTTCTTTAATATATGCTTGGCGTAATGGATGTACATGAGAAGTACTTTTTACACATTTGCCACATTTTAGCTTTGAAGCAACTTTTGATATTGCTTTAGAAACAATCCCAACAACTATGGGAATTACACGAACCAGAAATCCCCATAACCCTAACGGATCAACCCACTCCTGCGCATTCGGAGCAAACGAATAAAGATTCTCCCCACCCCACAACCCAATCGGGTCTTGGTTCACAAACCGCCCCGCCTCAGGCTCGTAATACCGCATCAGGTTGTAATGCAACCCGGTTTCTTCATCGAAGTATTGGTTTTGCAATCTGAACGGCTGATGGGCGTCCCGATAGACGCGTTCGTTCTTTTTCAGACGACCCCATGCGGTGTATTCGCCGTACCATAAGAGATTGCCGTGGATGTCGGTCATCTCGCGCGGAATGCCGATTTTGTCGTTGTGGAAATAGTGGGTTTATTGACGTCCATGGGGTGATCCTGTTGAGGGGATAGGGTTATCTAAAAATGTATTTCAAATAATCCTTTTACATTTTACAGGGGTTATTGGAATTTGATTCCGTCTAGGCTAGTTATACCATATGATTCTCCTTGTAGAGCCAAAAGTAACTTTGCTAATATTTTTGCCAATAATAATACTTTTGTCTAATTTCCCAGAATATTTTGATCCTGCTAGTTTCTGAAATAAAATAATATTTAATTCGTTGTCATTGTAAATAGTAGTTTCCATACTTGATATTCCCATTGCACTATTACCAAGGAAACCTGTCAAATGAGCTTCTCTGTTTTCTTGAGCCTCAGTAGTAGTAATTTTAAAATTCCAAATGTCATTAATATCAATTTCATCTTTTTCTAGGCAAAGCAGTTGTTGCATTTGCTACTCCTCCATTAGCTTTTATGATAGATTCTTTAAGAGTTGTAGGATTGCTGATGGGGCCTAACCCACCAACTATATTAGAGTTAAGGTCTTCTTTAGTCCCTCCACAACCCAATCGGATCCTGACTCACAAACCGACCCACATCAGGCTCATAATACCTGAAGAAGTTGTAATGCAGTCCGGTCTCGAGGTCGGCATACTGGTTTTGTAGGCGGAAGGGCTGGTATGCGCTATCCATTACCTTGGTTTCTTCTTTCAGACGGCCTTTTAAATTGTAAGAACAAAACCCGCGTGCATGCCTTTGGGCACACATACTATGTGCGGGCTACGGTTTGCTTAATAGATTTATTGAATATTTCAGTTAAAAATATTTAAATGGATAAATATTTAATAAATTATTACTTATACTATTTACTGAATTTATAAACTCAGTTTTTATATTATCCGTAAGTGTCTCTCCTTCATCTAATAGGTGTTCTAAATCTCGGTATAAGAAAGCCAACTGGATAAATTGTGAGAAATCTATCCCTAAATTTGTAAATCCAGATTTGGTATATTCTCCAGTATCATGATTATAATGAAAAAAATGGTATTATCTATTTTATTTAAAAACCATCCATCTCCCTGTCCTGCTTGTCCAATACCCCAAAAACACCTTGATATTTCGGGATAATGACACTCTAAGTATCTATTTTTCATTTAAAAGCCTCTTCATAATTAAAAAGAGAAATATCAGGTATTATCTCTACCTCCTGATACTTAGTAATAAATAACAAATAGTTATTATCCAGCTCAGGAAGTTTATCTAACTTTTTTTAATTTCTACTTTACGCTTAATACATATATTAAAAAAATCTTCAGGAAATAATTTTTGATTTGAACATAAAAAGTATCCTCCATAATTTTTTTGATAGAAAGATATTTCCTTCAATATTTTTCCTAATCCTTTTTATTATTGTTTTTTTAGATATTGTAGCTTTGCCGTCATTATTTTTTTAAATTTAGCAAACTACAACCTCACAATCAGATTCCCCAAAAAAATATACTCAATATATTCATTTAATCTTTTATCAGGTTGATAAGTAATAATTAGATTTTTCAATACTATTTTGATAAATCTTTTGGTTTTTCTTGAAAATAAATAACTAATTTATCAGAATAAATTTCTACCTTTTTTTGAAGCCACCTACCCCTGAATATTGTTGACTATTAATTTCATAATAATAGTATTCTAAGTCATCAACTTCTCTTTGCAAGATTAAGTAATTATTAGGATTAGGTTTTTTACTATCTGCAAATGCAATGGTAAGAATACCATCTTCTATCTTGTAATATGTGTTTTTTGAAATAATTTCCATAAATAATTCCTTATCATATTGTTTCTTAACATTTTCCAGAACCAAATTTTGCTAATCCCCAAGGATCAAGCCACATAGCCGCATTAGACGCAAGCTGATATAGATTATCTCCACCAAACAACCCAATCGGATACTGATTTACAAACCGACCGGCATCCGGCTCATAATACCCGAAGAAGTTGTAGTGTAGCCCGTTCTCATGGTCGCAATACTGGTTCTGCAGTCTGAATGGCTGATGTACGTTCTGATAGATACGATCATCCTTTTTCAGACGACCTTAAACTTTGGTTGGCTTCAAACTAACCTACGCTTGTTCAATAGGTTCAATCCACTGATTTTCGATGAGCCATTTTTCTATTTCTAATAGAAACTTAGGATTAATTTCCTTTAATTCTGGGAACTTATTTTCATATTTTTTTCATTATATCAAAAAAAGTAATCTTTGAATTCAGTCCCAATAATTTTTTTGAGCATTAATATCTTTCTTAATAGAAATAAAATCCTCCTCATATACGACAATATCAAATCCTAAATCATTATCCTTTTTAGAAAAATCTAGACTTTGATTTCCAACCGCTATCTTTCTCCAAGCATCTAAAACAAAACCCAATAGAAAATGGTATAGGATATTTTTTTAATAATTGGTTCTACTCCATAAAAATTCATCACAAATTTTATCTACTTTTTGTCCATGATGGATAATCACAAGTTGCAAATAACATATTCTTTCCTTTCATTAATGTTTAAATTTATATATCAAATCATTTCTTAACATCCGTGTTTTTCCAATTTTCCAAATATCCCATTTTTTAACCAAACCTTACCTACAGGCTTACGTTTATCCCATTCCGTTAAAGGATAGAAACCATCTTTAGCAGCTGTTAAGTAGTAAAGTTTTTTAAGTCCTAATGAATCTATCCAACTTTGTGTAATGGGAGAAAATTGATAGAAATTTTCTCCTCCTGCCAACCTAATCAAATCCTGATTCAAAAATTGACGCGTATCAGGCTAATAATACCTAAGGAAGTTATAATGCAGCCCAGTTTCAAGGTCGCAATAATGGTTCTGCAGGCGGAAGGGGTGGTACGTCGTTACTGTTACGTTAGTTTCGTTCTTTAGTTTTTCCCAACCGTAATAGTCGCCGAACCAAACTAGGTTACCATCCTTATCGGTCATCTCACGCGGGATATCGATTTGGTAGCAGTGGAAGTAGTGGGTTTGTTGGTCGCTTTCACCTTCTTCGTTGATGTGGCTTTGATAGGCGAAACCGCGTGCGTACTGCACACAACCTACGTTGGGACTGAAGGTTTTGTGTGGGCTACGGCTTACTTGTGATTACCAGCTAGTAATAGGTCTATGCAAATTTACCCAAAATTTTAATAATGATTGTTCAAAAAAATGAAATTCGGACAGATCCTTTTCCACAACTAGACCTAATTCTTTGAAAAGATATTTAGATTTCGTTCTCTCAATAACTTCATATTGACTTAATAACTCAGTAAGCCCTTTTTTTGATGATATATCCATTTCATTATAGTATATTGCAAACTCTACTTTCTTATCATTGAAAATTGTAACCTCAGTTAACTTTTCATTATCAAACCTTAGTACAAAATTGTTTAGCTCTATAATATTTTTTTACCTTCAGGGATAACATTGTTTGATATGTCATATTTTTCTTATAACATCTGATAGAGAACAATTTAATTCAAAAATCGCCTATGCTCTTATAAGGAATAAATAATAATTTATCATGATTTAAAGTTGGATTTTTTTAAGTTTACTTTTTTTGAAAGTCTGAGTACTTTTTTTACCTTTATTATCATATAAATCTCTTATACTCTCATCATAAATTAATATCTGCAGAAACAAATTATCCTTATAGTCAACATATAAAAACTAAATTATATTTTGGAAAAAAATATAAAAAAATAATTTTTCTTCATCCGAAACTTCTATTAGAGGATCCTCCTCTTCTAAAAAAATTTTTTTCAAGATTTGAAAAGTTAATAACTTTTCCATTTAAGCAAAATTCATCACAATTCCTCAAGGAGGATACAGTAATCAATTCTGAATCAGATTGTATCTTGTGTTTTCTATCAAACTCTAATGAATAATTAGGATTATTTAAAATAACATCATCAAAGTCAGCCTTTTTTTGACCCAATACAATTCCATCCAAAGAATTATTTAATATTTTCAACATAATATATATCCTTTCCTGTATTTGTCTATGTCAATTAGTTTCTCAGCCATCAGGAAAAACGACCTCTAGATAGAATGCCATTGCTAATGGTAATGAGATTGTTAAAGAACAAATGGTTCAGACGACCTCATAGAGGGTTTTGAGGTCGTCTGAAAAACAGAAACCCCGTGCGTACCGCAACACACTATTTCGAGATGGAAGGTTTCATGCAGGCTACAGCTTGCTTTATACAGGGCATAGATTGCTAATATAATTTTTCAAGCAATTCTAAAAAATTATCTGCAATCACTCCGATCTCTTCATCAATAGAGTCGATATTATGATTAAAAAAACGAACTTTCCCATCTGAGGACAAAATAATACTATCTCCAGAAGGAGTTTTTGCAATTGGTAATCCATATTGCTGAAAATCGGAATATATATCAATAATCGAATTAAGTTTATAATCAGACTTAAAAGACAAAAAATGATCAATAACTATCTTATTACCTTTTTATTCTAACCTTTGATGGAACCCCTCCATTATTTCTAAGTAAAAAAATCAACATAATCTGTATCAACCTTAAAACCTAATTTATCTTGAAATTCAATAATATCTTCGATGCTAGGGTTGATTGAATTATATGCTTTACTTAGACTTTGTAAAGTTCTCTTATCTGGCAAAATTCCATAATTTTTCATCTGCTGTATGTCATCTGGGCTCAAACCAAATTTTTTAAATTTAATATTCACTCTTAAATTACTCCTATTGCTTATTACTAACTTGGTTAAGTTATTTAACATTTCCCTTTTCTTTTTCTCTTCCGTGTTTGATGTTGGGCCGCACTGCCTGTATGTTTCACAGAGTTATGTATGTCTTCAGGAAGCAGTCTCATCACTCCTCCTGTATCATGATGCCAAACAAAACCTGGAGGAGCTTCTGCACCAAAAGGATGATTTTTTCCAAAAGCCAATATATTTGCTTTCTTAAAATCTTTATAATCACTAACAGGTTTACTAATATTAACGTTTTTCACAGAGTAACGACTAAAATCGGGTAATCCAAACATATTAAACGGCACACCATGAGGATATTTTCCTCCTAATTTCCCACTTAAATGATACGTAGTCCCAGCATACCTATAATTAATAGGGTTTATTCCATTAATTTTAATAGCATGAGGCTTTGCAAATCGTAAGCCTAATCAGTCTACCCAAGCCTGCGCATTAGGCGCAAAGAGATAAAGATTCTCCCCACCCAACAACCCAATCGGATCCTGATTCACAAACCGACCCGACTCAGGCTCATAGTACCTGAAGAAGTTGTAATGCAACCTCGTCTCACTGTCAGCATACTGGTTTTGTTGGTGGAAGGGTTGGTAAGCAGTTCTGGATATGTTGATTTTCTCTTCAGTTTGCCTCAGCCGTAATAATCGCCGAACCAAACTAGGTTGCCGTCCTTATCGGTCATTTCTCTCGGGATACCGATTTGGTTGCAGTGGAAGTAGTGGGTTTGTTGGCGGTTTTCGCCGTCTTCGGTTGTTCAATCGCGGATTTGCGCTAAAGGCTCGTAGGAATCCGGGTCGGTATAGATATAAGTATACCTGCTGTCTGAGTGGATTTCTTGAAGATTTTGGCTTTAACCAATTTGTTGAGGTTCGTCTCAATCTACAGCTTGCTTATTATTAATAATAGATTTTTTTAGCTATATGTATTAGATCTTTATAATTTTCCATAAAAGGTTCTTCTAATGTGGATTCTAATAAGCATTCTAAGTCATATAATATTTTTTTGCTCAGCTTCATCAATAATTTCATTATTTTCAACGAACTTAACAAGCTCATTCAAAAAAAACTAATAATTCATAGTTGTTAAAATTAATAATATAGTCGTTGGACTCTTTTTTAATTTCCATAATATTATAATGCTCCTTAAGAAACTACATTTTGTAAATGACTGGTAATGAGATTGTTAAAGAACCAATATTTCAAACGACCTTAAAGAGGATAGTGAGGTCGTCTGAAAAATAGGAATCGCGTGCGTGCATACCTCACACACCCTACGTCGGGGCCTAAGGTTTCATGCGGGCTACGGCTTGCTATTCGTATTTTATATACCACCTTTTAGCATCATCTCCTGTAACTGGACTGTAAGGTAGATATTCTTCTGCCTCTTTATCTGAAATTTCTTGATCATTCCCTAATAAATCAATTTTTCTTTTCATGCCACTTGATCCATATTCAAAAAACACATTCTTAATTTCATCAGGGGTAAGTTCAAAATTGTCATAATGACCTAAAATTCTCCATTCGCCCTTTTGTATGTGTTTTTTATTATCCAATGTACTATATACATCCAATATAAATATTTTTTTCCTAGTTGTTTAGCCTCCATTATTTCTTTTTCAGCTGTAATAAAGATTAGGATTTGTATGTTGTATATCATATAACTTACAAAGCAAACCAGCCATCTAATTTAGCAATTAAAATCCCATAACCATATTTTTTTCTTCAAGTTCATTAATTTTAAAACAAAGAATATCCCCCACTTTAATAAACCTTAACATTGTACGTGTTTTCTTATCCCACTCCCATAAATTTACTCTATCCATTGCACTTTCCTTTCAGTTTTTTTAAGTAATTTATTTCGAAACTTCATAAAATATTTTTTGAGAGATTTTTCTACGAGTTTTTGCTATTTTTTTATCCAAAAAGGGTGTTGTTAATCCCAAAAATTCCTCCAAATATCAATCCTTCAAGGAGCATAAAATTCTCTCTTTTGATTTGTATAGCTAATCCCAGCAACATCCCAATTAACATTTGAATTATGGATAGATATTTAATATTTTTTTCTTTCTAATTCCAAATGAAATAAAAATAACTAGAAAGAAAGAGATAATCGGAAACACGACCAACTTAACTATCGCGTTATCCCCATAATAAGCCATCCATAACCAAATGAAAAAAACCAAGAAATTAGAATACTTATCCAATACTTTTTGAATAAATTCTTTAAATTTAATTAATATGGAAGTCCTTTTGGCTATGATGTTTACAGCATAGCCTTGAGTTATATTTGTTCATATAAAGTTAAATTCCTTTCTGTGCTTTTTATATATATCTGTATAGAAATAAATTCTATTATCTTTTATCTCTTTCAGATAAACCAAGTCTTCGATACCTCCAATATACTCAATTGATAAATCATCTAAATTTAATATTGCAAAGCCCTAAATCCAACAACCAAAAATCGTCTAATGAAAAACTGGAATATATATTTTTCTATTGAAATACAGCAACGGCCCTCCAAAACCCTGTTCTTGAATAATAACTTGACCGTTAATGGACAAACTTCCAACTAAGGGAGAACCTTGATTAACTTCCATCAAATCAAGGTAACTGACTTCCCATTTGTCAAAAAAATATTTTTCTTGAAAGTCTAAAGGAGTTTCATTCAAAAATTTTTTTAACTTAGACATGTTTATATATTTTTCTTGTCAAAGAATTGAAATCTTTTTCTATTTCTACAAGGAGTTTACCCACCTCATTATTAAATGGCCAAGAATCAATTACTATCCGAGACAATAAAAAAATTCTTTTTCCTTTTTTTGGTTGAAAAAAATAGTTTCTGAATTTAGATAATTAATCATGTCATATAGTTCATTTTTTTATAGAAATCAACTGCTGTTCATTTGTATAACTATATTCATCACAATTATTCATCATTTTATCAATTTCGACTAAAACTATATTAATCTTTTTTTATAAATTGCTCCTGATTCATTGTCTTATTAACCCTTCTAAGTCATTCATATTTTTTGTGTTTGTCCACTAGGGCAACCCCAAACCTTGAGGTGCAGCTCTGCCTTCGATAATAGTTGTTCCTAATAGCCGTGGAAAACGAGTTATTAAAGAACACAATTTCTCTTAACAAGCTACAATTACTTAAAAAAATCATTTATGTTTATCTATAATTAAGTTGCCTTCGACTAATAAATCATGATGAATTTTACAAAAACATTCATCAATCCAGCCATAGTGAATATCATCATTAATAGAATAATAAACATCATCTGTTAAATCTTCCTTACCAACAGTTAGTCTATTTGCTAGTGATACAAAAATACTTCCCTCATGAGGCCAGTTCGTACAACATGGCAATTCAAGTAAAGTATTTCCTGCTTTTTAATTCTTTATCTAGAATAATTTGCAACTCTTCACATAATTTAAATTGCTCGGATTTTTTTCATAACTATCTCCTATATATTAAGTATTTTTACCTAGTGTTAAGGTGCTTTGTACTTTACTAGGTATTTCGGTTGAAGATCAAATTTGTTGTGAACCATCAAAGTTTGTATCTAACCCATCTATATATTTCTCAAAAATCAAGGTTATATAGTTTTTTTAAATTTCTAATCCAGATAACAAATTCAAAGAAAATCTCAATATTTTTCATCTGTTATTTCAAATATCCCGTTGTCTTGGTGAGACTCTTGGATAGCTGAGATAATTCTCTTAAATATTTCTTTATTTTTTTACTAATTTCATCAATAGGTAACGTTTGTAATCTATCAATAAAAAAATAATTCATCTTCAATACTTAAGATAGAAGGTAAGTTTTCTAGTTTTTTTCTAATAATTCTTTCATGATAACCACCTTTAAGTTATACAAAGCAAAAGGAGTGCTTCTGCTGGAATAGTTTATTTATTTGCATTCACTCCAATAGAAATAGATAACACATCTTCCTCATTGCCGAGTAGAGATATATCGATAACTTTATCTATTTTTATGACTAAAAGAATTTTTAAACAATAAAAAAATTAGGTTTGTTTATTAATTCTAGCCAATTGCTAATACTTTTTATTTTTGATAATAAACAAGGGAATAATTCTATTGGTGTTTCAGCCGAATCATTTATTCCTCCATAAAAGTATACATAAGCAATATCATTTTTCCTCTGATGCTAAAAAAATTTAATAGTTCATTTTTTTATCGATAAACTAAAATTTTCTTTTGATAATTCTATATTTCTATAGGGGATAAAAGTACGATTTATTATTTCACATGAGAGTGGATATGGAATAATTTTTTCAGAATCTGAAATTAAATTATTTAAAAAAATGCATTTCTTTCATTTTTTTGATTAAATGATTCTGTTTTAAAGTAAAGATCTTATTTTTCTAAAGTTGTCATGATACTATTTCCTATGTTGCTCGGTTATATTATCTTTGTAGGGCTTCCAACAAAATGCACCATTCCCATTATTTCTTTTTTGAATAAGATTGTCTTCCATTTTGGTAGTAGTGGGCTTTTTGGCGGGCTTTTTAAGTACCTGTGAATTTGGAAATTTATGCAGTACGGCTCGCTTGTGGGTACCCAACCTGTGTTTTTTTGAGGTGCGCAGGGCTAGAACTAGTTTTTCTAAATAATTAAACATTCCTTTTTTTACTAATAGAAAGTCTTCTAAAGAAGATGATATTTTTTCTAAGGAGTCTTCACTCATTACTCCCATGCCGACAGCAAAAATATTTTGATTTTTATTATCCATCAGAATGGCAACCCCTCCACCATTATCTCCAACCATAAGAAAATTCGGCAAATATTCTTTTACTTCATAGTCAATATTCCTTTGTTGGATATCCTCGGCCTCCAAAAGGGTTATCTCATCTCCAAATAATCCATTGCTTAGTTCTAAAAATTGAAGATATGAAGGATATAAACTATGCCACTCTGGAGGTAACATTTTTATAGCTTGGCTAGTAGCAGGATCATTTAAAGTATATAAGGCTTCTAATTCATGTTTATTCATTTTAAAGTGCTCCTTGTTCTTTGAAATACTTGTAACTTTGACTTAGTGCTTGTTTAATTTGCTTGGGACTCAATCTGCCATGGGAATCCACGTCACAGGTTATATAACCTCCAGGTCTTCTTGCTGAAGGATGTTTTTTATTTAAGCATAGTTTAATTTAAAAACGACAAGCTTCCCCTCAGGATATTTACCTTCCCATCCACAAGGCCAAAATCCTTTAAAATAAGCATCTTCTATCATATTCCAAAAAGGATGATTTTTCTTATATTTGTTATTTAAATAACAATTAAATAAATCGGCATCTATATCACTAAATAAACTATCTTTTAATCCCTCCTCTAAGTTCAAGGAATTTAATTTTTTTTCAATTGCAGGAACAGCATATTCATCCCAAAAATTGTCATCTTCATCTGTAGATAGCTTTAAAATTAGTGAGTTCGATTCACGCGAATCCGCCCAAACAGTCTCTAAATCATACTGCTGATATGCATATCTTTGTGCTACTGAAATATCTTGAATAATTTTCCATCGACTGTTTTGAAAATTACCTGATACTTCTAATAAATTATTTTTTATAAATTCTAACATTATATTCATAATGCTACTCCTTATTATGTTAATTAATTAATCCAATCTTGTTTTGTTGTCGGTTTTCTCCATCTTAGTTGGTGCAGTTGTGTACCAGTGCCAGGAGTTCATAGTTGTCGGTAACGGTATAGAGAGGTATACCTGCCGTCCCAAACGACCTTCATGCTGACTAGCGATGAGATTGTTAAAGAGAAAACATTTCATACGACCTCAAAGAAGATAGTAAGGTCGTATGAAAATATCGAATCTTACTTCTTAGTTTTTTTCTTAGGATTTAATTCTTCTTTACGTTGCTTATAAAATTGCCAATATTTTTTGTCTTCCATAGAGAAAGGTGTGTAACGTAGCTCATTATAAGTTAGGTCAAAATATTTATAGGCATTTTCCATATCACCTAGTTCGTAATAAACGATTCCTGTCCATATAAACACACCTGCTGCAGGTTCATCTTTTCGTGCCTCAAGCTGCAATTAACATCCACTCAAGGGCTTTTTGATAATCACCCTAAATTTTTTTGTAATTTTCGGAAATACCACAGGCGATTGCTGAAGTAGGTTCAACAAATTGAGTTGCTGGTTTGGGTAAAAGTTCCCATGCATGCTTTAGAATATCAATTCTTTCTTCTGGTGTGGGCACGTCATTTGAGTTACATACAAAATCATTGATTTTTGTTCAATTCATAATTTACTTGTTCTAAATACATAATTTATCCTTCTTAGATTAACAACCTTTTAATTTTTCCATTTTTAGATTTGTTACCATCTACATCTTTGAAAAACTGCACCCTCAAGAATCTGTAAGATCGTCTGAAAAGCGAAAACCGTGTGCGTACAATTACACGCAAACATAACATCAGAACTGAAGGTTTGTGTGGAGCTACGGCTTGTTTTAATTATTAAACTGGAATCATTCTTGTAAAGCAATCATATAGATTTTTACCAATTAAATAGATATTTTGGAATTTTACCTCTTCAGGCATTTGTACACCAAATTCATCAAAATAATCTTCTTCATCCCATTCATTTTCATGATCCCAATAGAAAATTTGCCCAATTCTTTTCTCCTTGAGTACATAGACAAATCAAATCACCAAATTCATTACTTGATATTGGCAGAAAATTATCTGGTTTTCTATTTTTTTATATTTTTTTCAATCCTTTTCACTAATTTGGGAGTTTTTTTGGTAGTTTATATTTTCACCATAAAAAAACCTAAATCACCACCACTCCGTTCGATATTATCACCTACAGGAATATCGTCATCAGGATAACAATATTCAGGCAAATCACTATACGGGGTTAACTTAAATTCTTTTATAAATCCTGTCTCTCCACCAAATAATTCAAGATAATCCAAATAATCTGAAAATTCTTCTTTAGTAATATCTAAAAATTTAGACATTGATTTTCTAGATGTAGGAATCAGTGGTTCAAATGTAAACCTTTGAACTCCACCCATTTTCTCAACTAAACTCTTAATTTCATTTTCCTTACTCCTTTTAGTTATAGTTTTGTCAAATAATCAACATTTCTTCTTAGGTTGTTTATTACGCATAGTACATGTATGTATTCCACAAATACGTTACATGAAAACTGAAAATTTCATGTAGACTAAGAATTGCTTAAATCAGGGAGGATAATAGGTTTGTAACTAAGTACTTTATCAGCTATTTCCTCGGAGCTCATGTTTGTCCAATATATATAATCTGATATATTTGGATCTGTGACCAAATTTTCTAATTTTTCAAGAAATACATCTTCATCCTCTTCTGAACCTTCAAAATTTCTTAACTGATCAATCAGTTTGATTAAATATAATCTATCCAACATAATGCTATCCTCCTCCAAAAGGGTATTTCGGGTCTAGTATCTCTTTATGGAATTTTGGTGTAACAATCAGCATATTATCCATATCATAAACACCTCCATTATTAACATTTAGTATAAATATAACGATTAAACTTCTTATAAAACTCTCTACATTTATGTTTTGGAACTTTTGCTGCATCAAACATAATTTCCTATAACTCTAGCATTTGTCTTACAGTCATAGCTTTCCAGTTGCCACGAACTTTTCCAAAAGTTTTCTTCATCCATGCTCGTTTTGCTCTATGAGCAGCCTCGTGCAAACATTTTGTCAACAGAATTGTTGATTGATTACTACGTCTACTTATATACCCAGGAATATTGTGTTTCGCCCAAGCATCCATAATATTATGATGATTGAACAAGCCAGCTGATTTTGATCCATAATAAACAATATCATATAAACCCAATCCTAATGGATCAAACCACCTTTGAGTATTTCCGACAAACTGATAAAAATTTTCCCCACCCATCAACCCAATCGGATCCTGATTCACAAATCGACCTACATCAGGCTCGTAATACCTGAAGAAGTTTCATACGGGTTACGGATTGCTTCAGATTATTACAAATTCTATATTTATACAGAATTTAATTGTCTTTTTGCCGTTTTATTTCTTAAGATACTTTTCTATATATCTGTATTGCTCTTGCGTACATTTTTACTGAAAAAAATATTTTTTTCCACTTATAATACTTTGAGCAGAAAAAAATATCTTTCTCATATTTGAATTTTATTTTACTTAACGGAATCATTCCTTTTCCATTTTCTTTCCCACAAAAAAAGCTTATATTGTAACTCATTATTACTCGATCCTTATATCTCCACAAGTTTTTTTGACTATTATATTCTGATACAACTATATTTAACCAGCCATGTTGAAAATCATAAGAGTAATTTGAAACATAAGGTAAATTAGAAGAGGAGGGTACTATTAGAGATAAAATTGAACTTAAAAATAGATTTCATAATTCATTTACCATTATTTTTCTGTTTTCTAATGTTGCCTTTTAAAAAAAGTATAAATTAAACGTCGTACGATTTTTAGATTGTTTTTTTCATCCAAAAAAATTTTCATAACAAAAATTCTTTCATGGTAACCACCTTTAAGTTAAACAAAGCAAATGATTGCTTCTGCTGGAATAGTTCATTTATTTTTTTAAGTTAAGCGTTCACTCCGATAGAAATAGATAACACATCTTCCTCATTGTCGAGTAGAGATATATCGATAACTTTATCTATTTTATGACTAAATAATTTTAAACAATAAAAAAATTAGGTTTGTTTATTAATTCTAGCCAATTGCTAATACTTTAATTTAGATATGTATAGAATGCCATTTCCCATCATAACTATCAAATTCTTTTTACATTATCTAATTTCCAGAAATCTGCCTGTTTTTTTGAATTTATAAAGTCTTTGTGCTTCCATTCCAGTGTAAAGCACATCATTTTTTACAGTTATAGAGCTACCTTTTTCTTCTATTTCAATGATTTTCTCGTTATTTGGATTGAATGTTGAAGGGTAGTTAATAGTCATACATTCTAACTTTCCCATTTTTCTTGGTTTATCTGTTAGGTATTTATCGTATATTTCCTTTAGTGTTTGTTTCAATATCTCATCAGGAATATCTGTGCCTGCATCAAAGTGTTGAAAAACCTCTAATATTTTTTCTGCGTGTACATTCGCCATCAAATGATGTTCAGTTTACTTTGTAAATGACTCAAACAGGTTTTCTACCAAGCTAACTCGGTGACCTTTTACTAAATTCGACATTATGCGTCCTCCAGATAATTTAAACATTATACACATTTATAATCTCATTATACCATTAAAACCTCAAAAAGACTATAACTTCCCTGTCACAGTCTCTTATAAATCTACCTCAGTTCCTTATGCTGAACTACATTCGGAACAGAAAATATTGGTAGTAAAAGAAGCATTTCAATAATTTATTCATAGCTATTAGGAACGTTTCTCTAACAAGCTTACACACTCGACATGAAACGAGTGAACACTAAGTATGTCAAGTAGTTGCGTTCGTATGTGGGGACATATCTATAAAACCTTTTAACGATAAGTAGGGTTATCGTTAAAAAGGTATTACCTAGACAAACTGGGATTTACTTAGTCGACAGCCACTCTCCCTTTGATAGACAGGTTATGTGTTCTGTGCGAAGAATACCTTCAAAATGCACATAGAACGTTTTCTTTTTGTATGATGATAACGGAAACCACATTTTTTTCCTGAACTCTCTTTGACTTTGTATTGCCGTCAAAATAACCGCACCACATTTTCTCCAGATTCAGGTCATCAAATCCATGTCTCATAATCTCACGAACTGCTTCTGGTATCAGACCCTGACCCCAATACGGAACTCCCTATCCAGTAACCAATCTCTGCCTCAGTATCAGGAATACCTTTATCACTTACAGAGCCGATCATCAATCCCTATGCTACCCACTGGCTGCATCGTTTCTTTTTAAAACTATGGCGTATGTCTCAGGTGCTGAAAAAAACACTTTTTATAATCTCCTTGCTATTTTTCAACACTGGTATGTACAGGCCAACCTGCAATCGGACCAACCTCTGGATTACTGGCATACTGAAATAAATCATTTGCATCACTTTCTTCCCATGGACGAAGAATCAATCTTTCCGTTTCTAAAATCATTTTGTCCTCCTTAAATTCAAATTTGTCTTTGTTTAAAAAAATAAATCCTATTATATAATTCCATAAACTCTTTAGCAAACTTTTTGACAAGTTCATGATCAAGTGCAGTTACTAAAGTTTCTACATTTTTATTAGCTGTTGGTGTCCAATTATATGATCCGTGCATTACATAGTCCATATCTATGATACAAAACTTATCATGCATACGGTTATATCCTTTATTTCCCCATCTCGGAATGACCACAACATCGAACTTATTCTCTCTCAGTTTTGAAATCATATTTATATTTGAGTCTTCCTGCGAAACTATTATTCTTACATTTAATCCTTGCTTCTTTTTCGCTAATAACTCTTGATAAATAGCTTCATTAGAAAACCATGCAACAGCTGCCCAAATTATAAATTTAGCATCTCTAATTCCCTGAATTACTTCATCTTGAATTGCATCAAAAACTACATTATGCTCTGTTACTTCATCTGGTGTATCAATTACCTGTGGACGTATTTCAACGTGATGTAAAGCATAATCATCAGACTCCTCATATACATACTCTACTAACTCTTCTAGAATCTTCTCATTTTCTTCTGCGATTTCTAACAAAGGAACCGGAACTCGTAATTCCACAATCTCCCAATGTTGATAGGAACGCCCATGATTTGCAAATTCATATTGTGGAACAAAATTTACTCTTGCTCTACCTATTAACCTCAACAGTTGGTCTCTTGATTCAATTGTTCTGTATTTTCTATCATATTTCAATACTTCTATCAGAGTCTTAATGAAAGCACTTCTATCCATTAATATCACCTCTCTTTATATATTTACCACTCTTAGTTCTTTTATCATTTGGTTTTTCAGCGTCTGCAGGAATATCCCAATATAATCCAATCTTTATGGCACCAGGTACACATCCCTATATGCAGAGGATTAGTATACTTGTTTCTTAGTTATATTATAATGTTAATTAGGCTATTTTACAATTGTCAAATTTATAGCTGGGTGCCAGTGGGTGCATTTTTTCTTATTATCCATTCTCTAGTGTCAACTCTAGGCTATGGATATGTTCCCGCTCAACCTTATTTTCTCTCAAATAATAAGGCTTACTCTAAGCTATCGATACCTTTTAACGATAGCCTAGAATAAGCCTTTATTTTCTATATTTTATTTACTTAGCGGGTGCAACTCTTGACATCAATACTACACACTCAACATGGTACGTTCCTGGAAACATATCTACAGGTTGTACTGCACCTAGTTTATAACCTAGACCTCTCATAATTTCCATATCTCTAGCTAATGTTGCTGGATTACAACTAACATAGACTATTTTTTCTATATTCATAGTTGCAAGATCACGTAGGAAACTTTCTTCACATCCTTTACGTGGTGGATCAACAATAACTGCATCTAATTTTACATCTTGTGATATTAATTTTTTAATTACATCTTCACTTTTACCTAGTAAAAACTCTGCATTAGTTATATTATTATTTTTCGCATTTTCGCGAGCATCTAAAACAGCCGCTTCTACTATTTCAATACCGTATACTTTCTTAACCTTCTTAGCTGCGAATAAACTTATTGTTCCAATACCACAATATGCATCGATTATCGTATCAGTTTCTTTTAATTCTGCAAGTTCCAACGCTTTACTATATAATACCTCTGTTTGAATTGGATTTACCTGATAGAATGAACGAAGTGAAATCTTAAATTCTATTTTGTCTAACGTGTCAGTTATATAATCCTTACCAAAAAGATTTTCAGTTTTATCACCAAAGATTACATTTGTCTTCTTATCGTTAATATTTAACATAATACTAACGATTCTATCATCTAATTTAGATATTTTCTCAACAAATTCATCTAGTTTATTAAACTTCTCCTTCGCTACAATACCTACCATAATTTCACTCTTTAGGGTGTTTGTTCTAAACATAATATGTCTAATAGCACCTGAGTGGTTATTTTCATCATAAACAGATAAGTTAAGCTCTGAGATTAGACTACGTAATTTATTCATCAATACATTATGTTCATCATATTGAATAAAACACTTCTCTATATTAACAACATCATGGCTTCGTGGTTTATAGTATCCCATCTTAACTTCACCATTAACTTTCTGTACTGGAATCACAGATTTATTACGATAATGATATCCATCTTCCATTCCTAGCGCATCTAATACTACGATAGAATCTTTTCCAAGAGCTTTATCCATAACATTTTGAACTTTTTTCTTCTTAAACTTCAATTGCTCTCCATAGTTCATATGAACTAAATTCGCCCCTGAAGTTTTGGGAATACCATCTACTCTATTTTTAGAACTTTCAATAATATTAAGAACTTTTCCGTAACCAAGATTTTTTTCTTTAATTTAATTATCTTAAATTCGATTACTTCACCTTCTATAACATCTTCAATAAAAATCGGAAAATTATCAATTTTTACTACACCAAGACCATCGTGGGTATAATCTATAACTTTCCTTCGAATACATCATTTTTTTGCATAATTCACCTTTCTAAAATAAAAAGGAGAGCAGATATAGGAAACTGACTTCCCTACGCTGTTCTCCTACATTTAATATTTATTAAACTATCTTTACATGCTTAAACCAATTACTTTAATTGAATTAACAAACTCAAGATTTTTTTAATTCGTTTATTTAATTTTTTTCAATATTTATATCACCTGAGCTAAGCTCTAAAGAAATAATTATCGTAGCTTTTACATTTATCGGTACTGTTTGGTGAATAGTAAGTACACTACACTTCTCTTCATTAACAACAGCTAAAAATTTTTACCTAATATTCCTGGAATATCATCAACATCAATAGATAATGATAAAATTGATTGTCTTTTTCACATCTTGAATAGGAAAAATTGTATCTTTATACTTATAAAATGCACTTCTACTTAAATCAAATCTCTTCGAAGCTTCTAAAATTGATAACTTTGAATCATCTTCTAAAAGCTTTTTTTCATAGCTAATGTCTTTTTTTACAGCTTCTGGCAATACATCTTCTCTAATTATATAATAAACTTTTTCTTTATCCATAGTGGCTATCTCCTACTCTACGAATTCAAACTCACCTTTAAGAATCTTAACAGTATCTCCATTTTTACATCCTCTTTCACGTAAAGCATCATCTACACCCATAGAACGCATTTGCTGAGCAAAACGTCTAACAGAAGCATCACGGTTAAAGTCAGTCATTAAGAATGCACGTTCAATACCAGGCCCACTTACAACATAAGCACCAGTATCATCACGAGTAATCTTGAATGTTTCATCCTTAGGTTTATGTTTATAAAGAACTCTGTTTTCCATACTTTCTTCTTCAGTATCTAGTTCATATAACGTATTTGGATCTGTGTTGTCTAATATATCACTTATTTTATAAAGTAAGTTATCAATATTACTACGAGTGAAGGCAGAAATTTCAACGATATCCACTTCTTCACCATCATTTTCTAATTGCTTTTTAAATTCTTTAAGATTTTCACTCGCAACTGGAATATCCATCTTGTTAGCTACCACTACTTGAGGTCTTTCTAAAAGTCTCATGTTATATTCTGCTAACTCTTGGTTAATAATTTTATAATCTTCATATGGATCACGACCATCAGTTGCTGACATATCTACTACGTGTACAATAACTTTTGTTCTTTCAATGTGTCGTAAAAATTGATGTCCAAGACCTACACCTTGGCTAGCCCCTTCGATTAATCCTGGAAGGTCAGCCATAACAAAACTTCTGTGGTCTTTTGTTTCTACTACTCCAAGATTTGGCGCTAATGTTGTAAAGTGATAATCAGCAATTTTTGGTTTTGCTTTTGATGTTATTGATAATAATGTTGATTTACCAACAGAAGGGAATCCAACAAGACCTACATCCGCCATAAGTTTTAATTCTAAAGTCAGATTTCTTTCTTCTCCTGGTTCACCATTTTCAGCGATTTCTGGCGCTGGGTTTGAAGGTGTTGCGAAACGACAGTTTCCACGTCCACCACGACCTCCACGAGCTACTACTACTTCTTGCTCATGTTCTACTAAGTCTGCTAATACCTCTCCAGTATCAGTATCACGAATTACAGTTCCAGGTGGTACCTTTAAGTATAAATCTTTAGATTTTCTACCGTGCATACCTTTACTCATTCCGTTTTCTCCATTAGGTGCAACGAATTTCTTTTGGTAACGATAATCCATGAAAGTTCTTAAACCTTCATCAACTATAAATACAACATTTGCTCCACGTCCACCGTCACCACCTGCTGGGCCACCTTTTGGAACATACTTTTCTCTTCTAAATGCTACTAATCCATTCCCACCATCACCTGATCGGACGAATATTTTTACCTCATCTAAAAACATAAAAATCTCCTATACAATTCTCTTTATTTTCTTAAATTTCAACTTTTAAACTATATAAAATTCAACTTGATAAAAGTTCATATACCATGAACTATTATAACATAATTTTTCCTTTGATAATAATATTTAGCGAGATTTTTAAACAAAAATATACGGCTGCATACAGCCGTACTTTTACTCCACAGGCAGGACTCGAACCTGCGACCCTCTGATTAACAGTCAGATGCTACTACCAACTGAGCTACTGTGGAAAAATCTCTAAATAAAAAAATGGAGCGGGTGATGAGAATCGAACTCACAACATCAGTTTGGAAGACTGAGGTTTTACCACTAAACTACACCCGCATAAATATTTGTTATTAACTTATGTATTAATTATATAATAGATACTATAGTTTGTCAACAACTTTTTAATTTTTATTTTTTTAAAATTTTCTAATTTTGTTAGCTTTTACTAAAGAATTATTTTTGAAAAAAATAAAAAAACATCTATAGAAAAAAATTAACAACATTTTCAATTGATAATATATAGTATAATATTTTTTTCTTTTACTTTGTAAAAGGTATTTTTTGTAATAAGCTATAAATTTTATCCCAACGCTAAAATTTAAAAAAATATAATTAACATATATTGACCAGCCTATTCTAGTATTATATAATTTTTATATAGAGGTAATTCAAGATATTTTATAAAAATTAAACATTATCGATTAGGAGAAGGAAAATATGAAATCTAAATTACTATTTACAGTTTTATTATCAGCTTCTGTAATTCTAAATGGGTGTTCATTATTTAAAAAGAGATCTAGTTAGACAAAGTAAATCTACAGCAGAAAATAAAACGACAACAACAAAAAAATGAAAATTCATCAGATAAACTATACGGCCTTAATGAAGAATGGATTGTAGATGGTCAATGGAGATTAAAAATAACAGAGGTTAAAACTACTCAAGATAGAAGTAAACATATCAAAGATAAAATAGCACAAGTAGTTATCATAAAATATACTTATGAGAACTTAGGTTTTAAAAATGAATATCAAGATCTATTTTTAGCTCCTAGAACAGTTATTGATGGAGCAGAAAATGAGGCTAGAATTTATCCAGTTAATTCTTCAAAATATCCCGAACCTACTCCAGTTGGTGCAATTTCAGAATCTGCTATGGGATACGGTTTAAGTGTAGAAAGTGACAAAATTAAAATTTCTTTTACACAATTCGATAATGATGGTAAAAAAATGGAAAATGCTACTTTCGAAGTCCCAGTAACTAAATAATAAAATAAAAAGGTCTGATAAACGAAATTTTTGATAGGGATACATATGCAAAGATAGACACATTACTACTATAGACAAAAATAAATTTGACTTTCATCCCTATTTACAATACAATATAATTACTAACATAGATACTTAATTGTATCTATCGCAAATCATAACTAGAGCTCAATGCTCTCATCCGGCAGTGATTAAATTACTGACGGATTTTTTATTTTATGTAATTTGGCATTCAAATATACTTTTTTATTATCAGAGGAAAGTCAAAACATTGTCAAAAGGCAAAACAAAAAGCCTTAAACGTTGATACTTTTAAGGCTTCTCTAACTTTATTATTTAGTTTCTCTGTTTAATACCATGGTTTCCATTAAACTTTAACATACTCTAAACACTGATATAATAGTATTTTTTTGTTTACAAGAACTCTCTAACGAACCCCATATAAAAAAATAAATATGGCATTCAAAATGGCATTCAAGTAGTTTTATTATCTAGCACATGTAAAAAGGAATTAAGGACGGTTTTTTTAACAGTTTTTTTATTTAATAAAAAAATAAGACTAAGAAATTAAACCTAGTCTTATTTATGGTAGTTGTTTAATAAATAAGTTTTCTACCTCTCTTATTTTTATCAAATTCATTCCTAGTACAATGAAAATATATTCTGTTAGCTAGTATGTCTGACGCTCTTATTAAGGGTTGTTTTTTTCGAACAAAGAAACTGCACATTTACAGAGTCCATTTTTTTAAATAATGGTTCAAAAAAATTTATTATAACTCCAATTAAAAAGTACCTATTTTAAATTCTTGAAATAACCCATCTTCTAATTCATATCGACCATTAGTAGCTGTAGTATGCTCATCACAGAACACATGAATATTTTTTTCACTTCATCACAGCTAATGATATTTTTGTGATATTAAATTTTTTTAAAAGCATTTTTTTAACCCCATTTTTAAAAAGCATAGTCTAAAAAAATCTTTGTTTAGTTTTTTTATTACAAATTATATTTTTTTATTTACTCTTTTGGTCAATAATAGCACAGAATTTATAAGTTTTTCATGCTACTAAATAATTTTTCTTTTTTTCTTTTTATTGTAATAGTAGTAGCTTTTAATTCTTTATCTATATCATAGTTAGCTCTTTGTCTTAATTCACGCTCTAATCCTAAGTATTTCCTTAAACAATTATCTCTTTCATCTTTAGAAAGACAGATTATTCCAGAAAAAACAAAATATTCGTTATGAATAGGGTCAAAAACTCCTGATTCATCAGAATATACAAATATATCCATTTTCATTCTCCTTATAAAGATAAAACACCTCATCATACGATAAAGGTGTTTTTCTCCCAGCGAGATGACGTACTTAAAGTACGCTTAAACGTAAATTCACTGCTCGCTGGTACACAGTGTATTACTACCTGCACTTATATTGTACAAAATTATTCGAATATTGTCAATATATTTTTGATATTGATAATCGTTTTTAGTTAAGTGCACCTATTTTCTTTAGTGACTTATAAATATTAGGTTACCTTTTTTAGGGACTCCGAAATGTCCGGATACTTTTTTAGGGGCTCGGAAATGTCGGTATAGTTTTAAGATTTCTTAATAATATACACACTGTATTTTACGTTCTAAGCGTTCTGATTTTACTTTCCCTTATAATTTTACACCCCTTGACCTCTTACAAGGCAAATAAACGCCCCTATATCCTCTTTTTTAGGGCGGTCCAAATAGGCTGATACTTTTTAGGGAGTTAGAAATGTTAGGTTTCTTTTTAGGGCGTCTAAAATAGCCGGATACTTTTAGTTTTCTCTTTGTTCGCTCTTGGTTCAACTAAATACTTGATACTTTTTAGGGGTGCCGAAACTGCCGAATACTTTTTAATTTTCTCGAGCTTCACTCGAGGTTCAATTAAATATTATATCCTTTTTAGGGGGGCTGACATGGCTGTATAGTTTTTTAATTTTCTCGAGCTTCGCTCGGAGTTCAACCGCTTCTATATATAAATTAATCTAAGGTTTTCTAAGGTTCTTAACAGCATATATAGATTTTTATGCCAACATTTGCCAACATTTATAGGTTTTTATTTGTCAAGTTTTGACAAGTTTTTTTATCTATATAGGTTTTTATTCCTACATTTGCTAACATTTTTATGTAAAAAAACGTTATTTTTCACCTCTAAAAATGGTAGTTTTTGTTAGTAAAAAGTAGTTTTTTTCTTACTGCTGTTTTAAAAAGCCGTTTAACGTGTTTCAACTCAATATAGTGTAATTATACCTTTTCCACTCAGAAGCGGTCTAGTAACTGCATATTAGTACTTTTAAAGGGAAAAAAATAATTATTATTGTTTTTTTCCTCTATATACATTTTAAAACCTTAGCATTTCTTAGTATTTTTTTCCGCTTCTTTAAATGGTACATTTTTATGAATTTTTTTCACGCTTCGTTCACGCTTCAATATAATTTTATCTAAAAAAAGACACCTATTAATATAGATGTCTTTTTCCTCTTTTGGTTCTCAAAAAAATACCCTTTTTTTAATATGTCACCTTAATATCTAAAATTATTAAACTCTTCAAGATTATCATTCCATATTTCATCAAGCTCTTCAAGGGAACGAGCAAATTGTTTATTAAGTTCTTCAAAGTCAATACTCTCATCAATCGCTTTTAAGACTTTCTTCTACATTTATTTCTTTAATCATTTTTTTCCAGTTCATCCATGTGTATTTTATCCTTTCTAAATTGTTTAAGTTTTTATGGCTATACAGAAGCGGTATTATAGTTCAATAAAGTATAAATAGCTATTGTGAAAAAAATTAATATGCTGTTAACAGGTTGATTTAATTTGTTAGATATTTCTTCCCAACTCTCAAGATGTATGTATCTTCTTTTGAAAATATCTTTCGTAAGCTCATCTGTACACTGCATATTATTAATAGCTTTTTAGTATGTTCTGTTTCACTTGTTCAATCTTAGTAAGTAGTCTTTTTCTTCTTCTCTCTAACTCTTCTATTTCAGATATTATATTAAGGCTAAAATCAATACTAGCATTAGTACCTTGTACATTCTCCTTTGAATAGTCAACGGCTTTTAATACTATTCTTATACTTTTAGCTTTTCTTTAAGCACTTCAATTTTTACATTTATCAACCCTATATCTTCTGTAAGTCGTTTATATAGCTCTAACTTATATATTTTTACTTCTGTTTCATCCTGTTTCTTTCCTAAAACTCCATTTTCTACAAGTAAATTATACATGTTAGCTTTATGCTTTTCTATCCGTTGCCTTTGCCTTTGGCTTTTAATCTCTTTTTCAAATTTAAAATAAATACTTATCAGTTCATCACTATCAGAAGCGGTCAAACTTGATAAGTATTCATCTATCAACTTAATAGCTTCTACTGGTCTGTTTTCATCGTCTATGTACCAGTCTAATCGGTTACTTTCTGAAGCTGTTAACTGCATTTAGATAACCTTTCCTATATGTAAAAAGGCTTGCACATAATCATGTGGATATTCAATTGCACAATAATTAATGCTAATTAATATTTCATCGTCTTGTAAATTTTCTACAACGTCCGCAACTTTTATTTGTAAAGTTTCATAATGGCACTTAAAAGGCACAACTCTAGTAATTTTATACATCTTCTAATCTCCTTTAATTAAATTCTACTGGTAACCAAAGTAACCTTTAGGTTACCTTTTGGGTTACCGTCCTAACTCTAATTATATCAACGCTTTTCACCCTCAAGGGAGCAGGTAACCTTAACATCAATGTTGTATTTATATTTACATGTAATACCTATATATTTATTATATAATCTTTCTAAATATAAATATTTAGGTTACTAGGTTACCTTATAATCAATAAACCTTTATATGAAGCGAGTTTTTAAATGGTAACCCTAAACTGAATAATTAGGTTACTCATTCTTTTTGAAAAATATATCTGTTAAACGTTGCTATAATAACTTTTTCTTTAAAGGTAACCTTGATTATTATCTAGGTTACCTTTAACAATCCTTAAAAATCATTGTATTTTTCACTATACAATGTACTAAGTTATCTGGCATATTTTGACGTTCCACTGGCGATAAATATTCAACTAACTTCCCACGGTCTTCAACTCTAATTTTTGAACGCTCTACTTTATACTTATATCCTACTTCTTTATAAATGTTATTAAGGTGTACAGCTAGGTCTTTTCCAAAACTACTAGTAATTTTTTGAATCGTAATAGTTTACCGTTAAATAATATCTAAACATATCTTTTATTAAAGGTACTGGCACACGCTCAACTTCATGAAGTTTTTTTTCTGCATACCAATCTTTTGTAAAACTGTATAAATAATCATTGTCTTCCTTATATTCTTCTAACATTTCATCAGTTGCTTTAGTAGTAGAAAACTTTTCAAAGTTTAGGTGTAAAGCCTTATATAAAATGTATTCCAGTACGATTTCATTTTTTAAATATTCTTCTTTTATACGTCTATCTTGTACTTTTCCGTTAAAATCTGCATTAAACGGAATTATTAAAAAAACGTCTGTAAGCACCTTGGCTCTTATTTCTAATCTTAGGTAGCCTATTAGCACTAAAGATATTCAATAGCTTTAAACGTGCTGATATTACACTCTTACCTTTCCTATTTATTGGTATTGGGTCACCTGTAATTATACTCATTAAAATACTTATATCGTCTAAATACTTGTTACTAATATCATCACCAATATTACAAACCTTACCTAATAACATCTCTAGTTTAAATTCTCCGCTAAAATCTTGAGGGGTTAAGGTGCTTATATTTTCTATACCGATTAAATTAGTAAGCATTGCTTGAAAAGTACCTTTACCGTTATTTCCCTCACCGTAAAGTATTACCATTTTCTCTCTAGTATGATTAGGGTTTATAGCTTCATTTACTACCTCCCAAAGTAATTTAACTATATCTTCATCAGCATTTCCAATGGATAGAAACCAATCATCAACATCATGATAATCTTTTCTTATAGCTTCATAGTTCTCTATAGCATGTATATTATAATTTGTAGCTAATTTTGAGGTTATAAAGTAATTAGGGTTGAATGACTCTAGTTGTTTAGTTTGGTTATTAAACACTCCATTATTTACTGCAATTATGTTTTTATCCTCTAATCTAGATAAAAAAATGGTAATTGAGTTTTTTTAAAAACTTATAAACTTGTGTATATTTTTCTAGGGTCAAACCTATGTTCTAGTTTAGCAATAGCTCTATTAATATAGGCTTCTTGACCTGTATATATTCCCTCACTAAAGTTGTAACTATAGATAATAGATGTATCTTCTGTTTCTCCTGTTAACTTCATAGGTATATGCTTTTTTTAATATACTACTAATAATATTAAAAATTCATTACTGGTATTTTTTTCGTTTCCACCCTTATCAATTTTGGTGTTTTCCACTCTCCACTGTTCACCAGTAGTAAATAACCTCCAGTGAAGCTCTCCAGTGCTTGAAATAGGTTTATTTTGCTTATATCTTACAAAATATAAAAAATTTTTATCCTTTTCGCTCCCAACTATTTCAAATTTTTGTAACATTGAATAGCTTTGCTCATTCTCAAAATAATTGTTGTCACTTTCCCAACTTCTGATAGCATGATTAATTTTTTCTATGTTCTCTTGGCTGTATTTTTCGGGGTTTACTCCAATATTTGCTAATAAGTCAGAACACTCACAAGCAACATCATAGCTTATTACGTTGCAACAAACATCACGAGATAAAGATAACAATATCCCTAAGGCTCGGTTATAGTTGTTATCATCTTCAGTATTGATATTTTCATAATCTAACTCTAAATACCTGTTAAACATCTTTGTATAGTCTTCATCAGAGATACTAACCCCCTCATCAACCTTATAAGAAGCGGTTTTCTTTTTCTTTTTAACCGCTTCTTGTACTGGATAAGGTAAGCCGTCTAGGTGTTTAATGAATATATGTTCATTATCACTTACTGCAATAGGTAACCCTTGCAATTGTGACCATGTACAACTACTAGTATCATACTTGATGTTCAGAAGCTGTATAACGTGCTGTATGGTTGGTTTGTATTCGTCCTTGACTATTTCCCTACTAGGTTCTAATACAAGCCTTAAACGTGGGTTATTTGGCTTATGTGAGATAGTTGAGTATAAAAGGTATTTATAACTAGCTAACTTCTCTTGTATGATGTCTTGTACTTCTTGAGATGTTAAGCCAGTATCTTCAATATCAATTACTATCAAGTCTCTTGAGTTTAAGTTGCTATCATTCCTTGTATAAGTACCGTCTTCATTAGGTTTAATATCTCCACTGATGAAATAAAGCATGTTATTAGCTTTATATAGCTTGATGTCTTCATCTTGGCTTAGGCTTATAGTAGGTGCGTTAGTGCTTGCTAGGGTTTCTAATGCTGTTTTATCAGTATCAATAACTTTTAATACATTATTTTTTAACCCTGTTTGTCTATATATCAAATTACATCACCTCTTTTTGGTTTAAACTATGAAGTAAATTGTCAACATCTTCAAAGAACACTTCTTCAAGTACTGGTATCATCTCACTAATAGAGGTTACAAAATCCTCTTTAAACTGTTCTAATAACTCAACATCTTTAGGTACTTGTTCAGCATAATTCTTTAATACACTAAGGTTTATAACTGCACCTCTTACTTTGCTTTCAATCTCTTTTAGTTTTTTAATTTGGTCTACTGTTTCCATTATTGCCAATCTCCAATCTTTTGTTTTTAGAAGCGGTACTATAACCGCTTTTATTAATTTCTTTTACATGTGCTAGATACTCAATATTTTTAAATAGTATTTTCTCTTAAAAACTTGTTTACTTGGCTTTCAAGATAAATATACTGCCTACCAACTTTAGTTGGTCTTAAACCGCGTCTATTTAGGTCTGATAGTGTTTCTAAGCCTATTCCTAAAGTTTCACATAGTTCTTTTTGGTTATAGCGTTTATCTTGCTTTATTTCATCCTGTAAGATGTCTTTCACTATCTCACGAACCGCCTTAATTACTTCTTGTTCAAATTCTGTACTAAACATATAATCACGCTCCTTTAATAAATGCTGTCCATTAGCATAGCTAGTATATAAATAAATGCTGTTATGAATGGTATAAACACCACTGCACAACAAAAAGTATTAATGTAAAGTTCTTTGTTCTCCATTTTGTAAAGTCCTTTCTTATGGTATAATGTAAGAAAGTATTTTTTTGTTAAATACTTCTTTTATACCTTTCAAAGTGTTTTAGTTGGTAGCTAGTGACTTTGAAAGGTGTTACAAACATGAATTAAATTCAAGTTGTTGGTTAAAAAAAATCTCTTCTTTTTCTTCTTTACTAAGATTTAAATATATCGATAATTTAGTTACTTCGCTTAACGTAAACTCATTTTTTTCCCATTAATTTTTATTTGAAAAAGTCGGTACACTAATCTTTAAAACTCTTGAAACATCTTCATATGTTAAGTTCTTAGTAAATAATTTAACTTTTAATTTCTTCAATTCCATTTTTTTCTACCTCCTTATTTATTTGAATTATATTCACAAGTTAATTTTTATATCTTTTTATTTTTAGAATGTCAAGAATTAAATTCAAGTTTTTTTATTCTTATTTTTAAAAAAATACTTTAATCTTATTCAATAAAATGTTATAATATTCTTAAATAAATTTGATAAGGAAAAATTAGGCATGATTGATAATACATTTATAGGTAAAAAAATTAGGCAAATCAGAAAAGGAAAGAAAATTACTCAAAAACAATTAGCTGATTCTTTAGGAGTTCATGAAAGTTCTATTACTAAATATGAAAAAGGTACTACTGATATCCCACTTTCTAAGATTAAAAAAATAGCTGAAGCATTAGAGGTTTCACCATTTGAAATTATGGGACCCGCTTATTTTTGATAATATACTAGATGTCGATAAGATTAAAACAGAAGTAGAAATATATGAATTATTAGCTCAACTGTTTAACGAGGAAGAAATGGAGCAAATTTCATCAATAATAAAAGAATTTCGAAAAAAATAAAGAATAAGAAAAGACTTGTTGATTATTCCAATAACCTATTAAAAGCTGATGAATATGATTTAACTGCAATTATTCAAGATGGTAGCATGAAACCCTAAATACAATAAAAGGTGATAGAGTTTATATTAATTTTTGGTTATGATTTTTCTTTAAATGATGTATATTTAGTTGAGTACGATAACTCTGTTTATATTAGAAAAGTATTTAATGACGGTTATAGAGTTAGATTAATTTCATTAAATGATGAATATTCACCAATAAATATTGATATACCAATAGAAAAGCCATTTAAGATTATAGGGAAAGTAATGGGAAAGAAACAGTAAATTAAAAAAATTCAGATATTTTTATACACCGTTAGCACAAATATTTAATTTTTCACTGTTCGTTCTCTGTTCAATTGAAAAATTTAGATATTAAAAAAACAGAAAGTTTTTTTCGTAAGAAGCGGTAAAATAGAAAAAGCACTAGTAAAAATTACCAGTGCTTTTTAGGATCTAATAAAAAAATGAAAAAAATTGTATAAAAATACTTTTTTTAAATAGTTTCTATATTAAAGAATATAATAACATTATACCATGAAAAATACTATTATATCAAGGTTTCCGCTTCTTACTTAAAATTATAAACCATTTAAACCGCTTCTAAGCGTTCTAGTTATTAAAAGGTGTAATTACATTACCTAACCTTTAAAAAGTCTCACCACGTTTATTATACAGGGTGTTTTAACTAATCATTTATTAATTTCTTTTACATGTGCTAGATAGAAAGGAAATGATAAAAAAATGATTAAAGAATATACTAACAAAAAGACAATAAAAATATTATATGATACAACTTTACTTAGGAAAAGATGAAATAACTGGTAAAGTTCGAAAAAAACAACAAGACGCGGTTTTAAAACTAAAAAAAGAAGCTCAACTATGTGAAGCTAAGATTAAAAACTGAAATAGCTACTAACGGGTTATTAAATACAGATGTTACAACATTTAAAGAAATATATGAATTATGGTACGAGGGTTATCAACATACCATTAAAGAAAGTACTTTAGTTGTAAACTCATACGTGTTCAAACTATTACTTGATAAATTAGAACATATTCAACTTAAAAAGATAACATTGCCTTTTTGTCAAAAAATCATTACTGATTATAGTAAAGAATTTTTCACTATCGACACTTAAGAAAATCAAAAATATATGGCGGTATGATTTTTTTGATTATGCTGTTAAGATGAAAGTTATCTACAGTAACCCTATGAAAGATGTATTACTACCAAAAAAGCAAGTTGATATTACTAACAATGATAAGGATTTATATTACTCTAAAGATGAATTAAATCACTTTCTTAAACTAGTAGATAGTACAAACGATATTAAGCTTTCTGCAATGTTTAGGGTGTTAGCTTATACTGGTATTCGTAAAGGTGAGTTACAGGCTCTTGAATGGTCTGATATTGACTTTACCAACAATACTATAAACATCAATAAGACTTTATCTATAAATAGCGAACATAAAATAACTGTTCAAACCCCTAAAAGTAAGAGTAGTATAAGATGTATTAGTATTGATGAAGAAACTAAGCTAATACTTAAACGTTGGAAAGCTAAACAAAGAGAATTGTTTTTCTCTCTAGGTACTAGAGTAAAGAAAAATCAACTATGCTTTACTAACGATATCACAAATGATTATTTATATCTTAACTTTACCAATGATAAATTAAGTAAGATATGCAAGAAACACAAGTTTAAAGAAATAAAGATACATGGCTTTAGGCATACACATTGTAGTTTACTTTTTGAAAGTGGCTTTACTATTCAAGAAGTACAAGATAGATTAGGTCACTCTGACTTAAAAACAACAATGAGTGTTTATGCTCACGTAACGGAAAAACAACGAGATAATATGGCTGATAAATTCGCTAAATTTATGGCTTTATAAAAATATGGCATTCAAATGGCATTCAAGTGGAAAAATAAAAAGCCTTAAACGTTGATACTTTAAGGCTTCTCTAACTTTATTATTTAGTTTCTCTGTGTAAAGTCACTTTTTTTAATCTTGGACAGTATTTTTTAAGTTCAATACGGTCTGGATTATTTCTTTTGTTCTTTTTAGTAATGTAGTTTCTGTCACCACATTCTGTACAAGCTAATGTTACATTTACGCGCATTAATATAACCTCCTATAAAATTTAATCTTAACAACTTTTTTTCATACAACAAAATATATTATAACATTACTTTATAAATATTTCTAGTATAAAGTGTAAATTTTTTTAAATTTTTTTAAAGAAATATAACTTTATATTACGTAAACTACTTCTATCGATTACCCACCAAATACTTTATAGTAATCTTGTTTGAATTTTTCTATTCCAATATCAGTTAATGGATGTTTAACCATTTGTTTAATTACAGAATAAGGAACAGTAGCAATATCGCATCCTAATTTAGCGCACTCAGTAACATGAATTGGATTTCTTACACTTGCAGCGATAATTTGTGTATCAATATCGTTATTAGCAAAAATTTCAACTATTTCTTCAATCAGCAATAATCCATTCTGTGAAATATCATCTAATCTACCTAAAAATGGAGAAACATATGTTGCACCAGCTCTAGCTGCTAATAAAGCTTGTGTTGGACTGAAAATTAAAGTAACATTTGTTTTAATCCCCTCTTTTTTTAGTACATTTACCGCTTTTAAACCATCTTCAGTCATTGGAATTTTAACAACCATATTTGGATGAATCTTCGCAATTTCTCTTGCTTCTTCTACCATATCCTTCCAATCAGTAGTAGTTGCTTTTACTTCCCCACTAATAGGACCGTCCACTATTGATGTAATCTCCTTGATTACTTCTTTAAAATCACGTCCTTCTTTTGCGATTAATGATGGATTTGTAGTAACCCCACAAATTACCCCTAATTCATTAGCATTTCTAATATCTTCAACATTTGCTGTATCTATAAAAAATTTCATTATATTATCTCCTCTCATTCTATAGTAATTTCATAATACCACATTCAGAAAGTGTTTTTCAATTTTATAGCTTGAATAATAATTACTTCTTTATTGTTTTTTTCACACCAATATATGATAGAATAACACTATAATTAGGAGGCGGATGATGAAGAAATTTTTTTAGAAAAAGTACCATATTTAATTTTTTTCTTTCTTTTTTTATTTATAATACTCCCTCTGAGTTCTTATTTTTATATCAAATAGATCAGGTATGATAATTTTTATTATTAATTATCCTATATCCTGTTATTAGTTTTTCTAATATCATTTCTATATGCATATAATAAAGAAGACTTTTAGCTATATTTTTCTCATTTATTATAGGAATTTTTTTATATAATATCTTGTTTAATTATTTTTAAACTTTGATATTCTTATCTATGGTTTAGGTTATATATTCTTCAGCCTTTGTGGTCAAGGGACTGGTTTTTTTAATTGGGAAGTTTCGAAAAACGTAAAAAAAGAGCTAAACAGAGTTAGTTAAATTTATTAAAAAAAGAGAAGAAGTGTTCATATTTTTAAAACACTTCTTCTCTTTTTGTTAAGAACTAATTAAATTTTTTTAAAGGTATAACTTATATTTCGTATCCTAAAAAGCATTCCACCTTCTTCTCCATAAAAACTACAGATTCCAGATGTAGGAATAACAATAAATTCTACTTCAGAGAATTTTTTCTTTTAATTTTTCTTCTATTTTTACAAATATTCTCATTATTTCTATGAGTAATTACAGCTCTTCCACCTTTTATACCCAGCTTTAATCATCTCATCAACTACAGTTGAGATAGCCTTTTTCTCACCACGTACTTTATGAAGTAAATGTAGAGTTCCTTCTGAACTCGCTTCTCCTACCATACGCATATTCAATAACCCTACTACTGCAGCCGCTAACTTAGATAAACGCCCATTTTTCACAAGATTATCCACTTTTTCTAAAGAGAAAATAAGTTTTGTATTTCTTTGATAATCATTCATTCTTTCAACCACTTCATCAAAAGATAGTCCATCTTTTATTAATTCATTTATCTTAAGAAGAAATAAGTCATTTTGTCCACCAGCAGAAAGTGTATTAATTATGTGAATATTAACATTTTCATTTTCTTCTTTCAACATCTTCTCACCAATTACTGCACTATTATAACTCCCTGACATTCCACCAGTTAAAGTTAAAACTATTACATTATCTGCACCTCTATATGCTGATAAATAGGCTTCTGGACTAGGGCACGCTGATCTTGCCGCCTCAGAGCTATCATACATCTCTCTCATCATTTCATCAATATCTAGATCCAACGTATCTACATATACCTTATCTTCTATTTGCAATGAAAATGGTACTCGCTCATAAGAGACATTTTCCGCTTTATTAGGAATTTCTCTGAAATCACAAGCAGTATCTACTACTATCTTCCACTCCATAATTTACCTCCAAGTGTATTATTTTATTTTTTCTATTAAATCATGAGTTTTTTTATATAATCTAACTGTATCACAAGCTGCAACTATAACTTCTGGTAATTCGTCTCTTATCTCACCATTCATACACATAACAAAATTGTTATACATAACTTCCGAACTCTCTTCTTCCGTTAAACTATTTATAGTTTTACTTATTTCCTGAATTGAAAAATACATTTTTTAAAACATGTAATTACTATTAATCTTGCTAATTGTTTTTCGATTATACTTTTTCTTTATTGGTTTTTCTAAATGACCATTTTTAACATAATTATTGATCATTGCTGATGTTAATCTTTTTATCGTCATCTATAATACAACAACTATCTAGTTGATTAACATACAACAAAACTCGATCTAAATATAAATCAAGATTAGGTAATTCAGACCATTTTGGATATACTTTGTTCAAATATCTGTCTCCTTATAATCTAGTTTTAACAATGATATTATATAGTCTTTCAAATAAATAGTCAAGTGATTATACAAGTAAAAAGATTTCACAATAACTACTATTATTGCGAAATCTTTTATATTATTTAGCTAATTTTTTTCTTAATCCCTCTCCTCATATATAGATAATAAAATAATACACCTAAAGCGTAAACTGCAAGACCTATTATCCAACCTATCCATAAACCTTCTATACCAATACCTTGTTTAAAAACAAAGTAATATGCTGAAGGAATACCTACTAGATAATAACCAATAAACATTACCATACATATAGGTACAACTTTTTTATATCCACGTAGTACTCCTGCTAGTGCAGAGGCAAATGAGTCACAAATAGCAAAACCAATTGCAAACAATAATAGCTCAGCCGTTAAAGTTATTACACCACTATCACTAGTGTATAAATATGGAATTTTTGTATCAAATAACAATACGATTAATCCTGCTATACTAGAAAATATCATCCCCATTATTACCGTTAGTTTTGTATACTCAGTTGCCATTTTATAATCCTTAGCTCCTACGTGAAATGCGATTATAATTGTCGCTGTATTTGCAACACTAACTGGCAGAGTATATAAGAAACCAGAGAAGTTTAATGCAGCTTGATGAGAAGCAATTACTGTCGTATCAAAACGTGATACCATTAAAGATAATGTAGAAAAGACAACTGTTTCTAAAGCTGTAGCTATAGCTATAGGAATTCCTAACTTAAATATCTCTCCCCATTTTTCAAATCTAATTTTTTTCTTTTTCAAATATTTTATACTTATTAATTTTAGGATTTGTTAGCACTATAAATAATGCAATGAAAAATAATACTGTATACGTTACTGAAATAGCAATAGCATTTCCAGCTCCACCAAGTTCAGGCATACCAAACTTCCCAAAAATGAAACTATACGCGAAAAATACATTTATAGGTACAGACACTATCATCATTATCATCGATAATCTTGTCAATCCTAAACTATCTATAAACGAACGTAAAACTACATACAAGAAGATTGATAGCACTCCAAAACTTTTCATAAAACAGATATTTTTGTTATTTCTGCTATGCTACTATCCATACCTAATCGATCAACTATCGGTGTAGCTAACGTATTTAATCCAACAACTAGAATTATACTTATTATTACAGCTATATATAGAAACTGTCTAACAATTGTAGGAATATCTTCTTCTTTATTTTTCCCTATTAATTGAGATACTATTGGAATTAAAGCTAGTACAATAGCATTCAATGTGTACATTATAGGATTCCAAATATTAACACCCATACTTACACCAGCTAAATCCGTAGGACTATAGTGCCCTGCCATAAACGTCCCAATCATTCCTGATGAATATGAAATCACTTGATAAACTAAAACTGGTAGTAATAAATTAACAAAAATTCTTGCTCTTTCAGAAAAGTTTTTCCCTTGATACATATGTCCTCTCCTTTATATATTTTATATTTTTTTATATATTTTTTTCTTTTTCACACAAAAATCCAAAAGTGAATTTACTTTTTAGATATCATCGATTTATACTATATGCAACCGAGACTTGAATAGATTAAAAAACCGTTAGTCTAATCGCCAACTCAACCTCGACAAAAACTCACACCCACAATAGACTTACTTAATGCTGCTTCCTTCCGGACCTGACATGGTTCATAAGTATTGCGTCGTAAGGTGCCTTAGTCTCAACATTACGTGTTAAACTCGACATTCCCTATTCTACCCGCATCTCGGTATTCGGTCTTGCTAAAGCGGATTGCAAGTACAGGGCACCGCTAACTCCCCACCTAGCATTTTTTAATTATATCAAATTTAAATATAAAAAGCAAGGGATTAATAAAATTTATAAAATAAACCCCAAACTAGGGAGTGACTCAAAAATCGTGATTTCGTAGGAATCGATTTTGTCGAGTCACCCCTGCACAGTTTATTAGATATCTAAAAAGTTTTTATAAAGCGAATTTGAGATATCAATAAACCACTGCGTCTTTAAGTTTTTATATAAACTTTTTAAAAGAGTCACTCCTCTTATAATCTAGAAATACTATTTTTGGAGTTTACTTAAGATTTATTTTTTTAACTTAGCTAATTCGTCTAATTCTAATATACATTCTTTTTCATTTATTACTAAACAAGGTATTCCTATCTTCATATTTCCTCTAACACCTTCAAATTTTGAATATGTATCCCTAACGAATAAAAACTCTTTTGAAATTCTTTTAATGAAGTCATGACTTCTACTTCTTTGTAAGTTATTCCCAATTCTGATAATTTTTCTTTAAATGGTGCAGTATCTGGACAAGTTTCCATAAAATATAAAATATATTCCATAATAATCTCCCTTTTTATTCATTTTATACTATTATTATAACACTTTTATCGTTTCCTTTGTATTTTTACCCTCTGAATTGAAGTTGAAAATACTGATGCTAATAAAATCCCCATAGCAATTGCTCCTGCTTGAAGAATTGTTTCAATCCCTACTTTTGAAGCTACACCATAGTTTTTTGTTACTATATTTTGCATTGTATTATACATACCATATCCAGGAACTAACGGTACCATACCTGTATAAATAAATATGGTAGCTGGAAGTTTTAACAACCTAGATGCATTCGTTGATAGTATTCCTACGCACACCGCACCTAAAAAACTACTTACTACAACATCAGCTAACAAGAAATTAGTTACTACCTGAACTAACCAACCAATAGCACCAATAAGTCCACAAGTAAATAATGATCGTTTAGGAGCATTAAAGAAAATTGCAAAAGCTATACTTACTACAAAACCAGCTATAAACTGTATAAAAACACTATTTTCCATAAATTTCTCCTTATACTAATTTTAATCCCATTACTACTCCAAGTGCGATAGCAGTCGACACGAAAATTGCAGCTTGTATCCCTATCATTCCAGAAAGATAATCACCAGCCATAAAGTCACGAACAGCGTTTGTAACCTGTACTCCTGGGACAAGCGGCATCAAACTTACAATAATTATACTAAAAGGATTATGAATAAAGAAAAACTTATTTAATACCATAACCAATATAGTAGCTATAAATGCACCTAAGAAATTACTCACAAAGGACGTTAGTTTGTATTTTGCAGTAAAAATTAAGAACACAGCTTCAATTGCCATGATAAAGAAGGCGAATAAACTATCCTTAAACGTTCCTCCGAACATTATTGCGAAAAATGGCGCTGATAATGTTAAAGCAGTTATAACAGATAAAGTCGAATATCTTTTTCTCGACTTAATTTCTTTCATCTTTTTAAAAGCATACTCTAAAGTACAACCACCCATTACCATTTTTCTTGAAATATCATTCAAAAGAGCAATTTTTTCTAAATCTCGATCTCCTAATACAACCCTTCTCATTGCAGTATATGTATTATCATCATAAATAAACGAAACAATCACAAAATTATATGTTACTAAGCTATTCGCAGCTTTTATATTATCAAACGATTTGTAAATTCTATTTACAGTATCCTCAACCCTATATACTTCTCTCCGTATGCTAACATACTCTTAGCTATTTTTTTATACTGAAATTCAATAAATTTTTTAGCTTCTTTTTCATTACTTAAAAGACTGTAACATATCTTCCCTCCTCTTTTGAAAAATTATCTAAGATATGATTTCTAATATTTTTTTATATTTACCTTTAAACTCTTCTACTTTTACTTTCTTGAACTTCTGTCGCTTTCTCAAGTTGATTTAAAATATATTCAATTTTTTTGATAGTTCTTGTTTTTGTTTTTTACAAATAAATCATTTTTCTTTTTAATAAATATTTTCCAAAGTTAATTTCATCTTCAGATAAATTCATGATTCCTGGTTTTAGCCACTATGATTTCATAAATGTGTCCATCTTCTTCAATAATATTTTTCAGCAGTTATTTCATATCCTAATTCTTGTAATTTTTTTCTCTAACAAAGTTTTTCACCAACATTAGGTTGTAAGACAAGATTCGGTTTTATTAGCTAATTTCTCTTTTCCTTTTTCTAGTATATCAGCAATTAGCTTTCCACCCATACCGCAAATTGTTATTACTTCAATATTATCACTTAATTCTATAGCATCAAGTCCAGCAGCTTTTACGACAATCTATAGTTCCTACTAAATTTTTCTTCTTGAACATTTTTTATAGAAACCTTATGTGGACCTTCTACTATTTCTCCAGCTACAGCATAATCTATTTTTATTGTTTTTAGCTAAATAAATAGGTAGATATGCATGATCACTACCAATGTCTGCTAATCTTCGATTTTTCAACATATTCAGCTACTAATTTTTAATCTTTTTATTAATTGCTAACATCTTTTTCTCCTTTTTATTAATCAAGAAAAATCCTTACTAAAACTTGTTGTAATAACAGATTTACTTTTTATCAAAGTTTGCAAAATCAGTTATTATATTATCACCAAATTCAGCTTTTTAACTTTTTGAAAGCTTTCTTAGTTTCTGTTCCTCTTTATAATCTTTTTATCAAAAAAATATCAAGTTGTACCTTTTAATTCCTTTGATTTTTTTAATATCATTTAATGACACTCCAAGCAACCTAACTCCTTGTGAAAAATCATAATGTTCCAGTAAAGTTCCCATGCATAACTAAAAATATCATTTGTACTAGATATAAATTCCGGAATAGATCTCGTAATTGTTTTTAAAATCACTGAATCTTACCATTATTGAAATATTATTTCCAACATAGTTACGTGATTGTACTCTCGAACTTACTTTTTCAGATAATTTTTATTTCTTTTTAAAATGTCATCTTCTTCTATTAAATCATTTTGTGAATGTCTTTGAATTTCCAATTGATTTTTCTATCAACTGTATACTTAAGCTCACTATTACCTTCTCCATTAGCCTTGTTTTTCAACCTCAAACCTTGAACACCAAGCAAGCTATGAAGAATTACCTCATTTGCTACAGCAATATCGCCAATTGTATTAATTCCAATCTTCTTAAGTTTTTTAGTTGAGGCTTTACCACAACCATGCATTTCTCCTATATCTAGATTCCAAAGAATATCTTTTATAATATTTATAATCGAGAATCCGAGAGGTTTTTTCAAATTCGAACCCATCTTTGCAAAAAATTTATTAAATGAAACCCCTACTGATGAAGGCATCCCTAATTGTTTGTATATTCTTCTTTGTATTGTGGCTATTACCTTTATTGGCTCATGAAAATCACTTAAATCTATATAGGCCTCATCCACAGATACTATCTCGATTTTATCCGTATATTCTCGTACTAAATCAAAAATTAACTTAGATTCTTGTTGATACTTAGGCATATCTGGTCTAAGAATCTTTATATTTGGATATATTTTTCTAGCATCTCCAACTCGCATAGTTGTTTTTATCCCTAAATTTCTTGCCTCATAGTTAGAGGTTACTATTATTCCATGCCTAGTTTTCACTTCCCCTGCTATTGCTAAAGGTTTACCTTTCAATTCAGGATTATATTTTTCTTCTACACTTGCATAAAAGCAATTCATATCAATATGAGCAATAACTTTAGACATTTTTTCACCCCTTTTAATAGACTAAAAACGGGAACAATAGGGAGCCATTCAATTAAATGTTTAATACACTGTTCGAATTGTTCCCTATTATAATTTCCCGTTATATTTTTCATTATTAAACTAATGAAAAGTTAATTATTATTATTGGTTTTCTCTTAGTATTATCATATAGTAAGCTAGATAACATACTTCTTATCTCAGCCTTAACAGCTGCACATTCTCTAATACTCTTGATTGGATTGTTTCTAAGTACTCAATTACTTTTTCTTCAGCTTCTTTAATCAATTCCATACTCTTTTTAACATAGACAAAACCTTTTGTTTGAATTACTGGTTTACCTACTAAAGTTTTTTCTTTTTTGCTTATTGCATATGAAGCTACGAAAATTCCATCGTTAGACAGCAGTTTTCTATCTTTTAATACACTATCTTCTACATCACCAATTCCACGACCATCAACAAGTATATTCCCTACTGGAACATTATTTTGAAGTGTTTTCGACTTACTTCCACTAATTTCTAAAGTTGTTCCTTTAGATAAAATATGAATATTTTCAGCAGCAACACCTGTTTCAGCAGCAATTTCAGCATGTTTTCGAAGATTTCTAAATTCACCTTGAACTGGAATAAAGTGCTTAGGCATTAGCATATTTAACATCATTTTCAACTCTTCTTTGGTAGCATGGCTCGCAGCATGTAGACGTTTAGAAGCCGTTACAACATTTGCTCCAAGTTTAACTAGTAAGTTTAATGTTTGGAATAACATCACTTCCATATTTGGAGAAGGGGTTGCAGCGATCATAATTGTATCACCAGATTCAATTTGAATTCCTGCAATTTTTTTCTCAGCAATATTCTTCATTGCCTCAATTGGCTCTCCTTGGTCTCCAGATGAAAGTATACATACTTCATTTTGTGGATAATTTTTTAATTCTTCAATTGAAATTAAGTTACTATCTTCAATTCGCAAGTAATTCATATTTCTTGCAGTATTGATAGAGGCTTCAATAGCTTGACCTAAAAGTAAAATCTTTCTATTTTGTGCCAAAGCAGCTCTTACAATATGAGAAATTGTTAAAAAGTTTGAAGCATAACATGTTACAATAATACGTTTATTAGCTTGATAAAATGCATTGTCAATTTGTTCTGCCGCTTCATTTTCTGGAACATTATATCCTTTAACGTTAGCATTACTTGAATCACTTAGTAAAGCAAGTACACCTTTTTGTCCTAATGTACTAATCTTTACAATATCAGATTTATATTCTTTACTTACTGATTGATCGAATTTAAACTCACCAGTGTAAACAATATTACCTTGATTTGTCTCAATACAAATTCCTAGAGAATCAGGCATTGAATATGTAGTCTTGAAGAATGTAACACTAGCATTATTGAAATCATATTTATTATTATCTTTTACATAATAAAACTTAATTCTTCTTTTTAATACCTAGTTGTTTTAAGGTGATTCTTCAATAAATCAATTGTAAGTTTTTGATCAGTAAACAGGGCATTTTAATTTATCGATAATATATGGAACAGCCCCCATTGAACTCACATGTCCATTAGATAAAAACAACCCTTTGATTTTTTGTTTATTACGTACTAAGTAACTAATATCAGGAATAACCGCATCAATACCTATCATTTCTGTTTCTGGGAACATTAACCCCGCATCAAGAACGTAAATTTCGTCCCATATTTCAACCATGTACATATTTTTGGCTACTTCTTCTACCCCTCCTAGCGGAGTAATACGAATTTTAGCTAATTTTTTAGATTTATTTTGTTGAGATTTATCTCTACTCATATTATTAATTTTCTTTACTACTTGTTTTTGAGTTATTTGGTTGCTCTTTAGCAACAACTATTTTTTAATTTTTGGTCTAGTATTATTTTTCTTGAGACACTTGTCCATTATTTTTCTTGCTATTATTTTTTTGTAAAATTTTTAGCAATACTTATTTCATTATTACTCATGTTTTCCTCCTTGTATCATTGATTTTATTGGTTCGAAGTCTCTTCTATGTATAGGTGTAACACCATACTTTTTTAAGCCTTCTAAATGTTTCTTTGTTCCATATCCTGCATTATTTTCAAAATCATAATAAGGATATTTTTTGGCATATTCTTTCATTAGATTATCTCGATAAACTTTTGCTATTACCGATGCAGCAGCGATTGAAACACTCTTCTCATCACCTTTTACCATGCTAAAATTAGGTATTGGATAATTTTCAAACGGCATCGCATCTATAAGCAAGAAATCTGGTTTAACTTCTAGCTGATCAACTGCTCTTTGCATTGCTATACGTGCTGCATTATAAATATTATATTTCTCGATTTCAATATTATCGACTTCACAAATAACATAAGCAACAGCTTCTTTTTTTATTTGTTCATACAATGCTTCGCGTTTCTTCTCAGATAATTTCTTTGAATCATTTAATCCTTCGAAATAGCTGTCTTTTTTCAAAATTACCGCTGCAGCAACTACTGGGCCTGCAAGTGGTCCTCTACCAACTTCATCTATTCCGCAAATATACTTACATCCATTATTATAACATTTATTCTCGTAAAATGATTTCTTTTCATACTCTTTTTTATAAAAAATTTTTTTCTCTTGCTTTTTAGCATAACTTAATAGTAATTTTTGAACTCCGGTTCTTTCATCTTTTTTAGTTCATTTAACATTTCCTCGGAAATGATTTCTTGGTTTAAGAGTTCTTTTACCTCACTAATTTTCATTTTGTTCCTCATTTTCTAATAAATCATTATAATTATCCAAAGTAATAAGCCCAAATTTTTTTGTGTTCTAAAATCTTGAATTAACAGCTTAATTGTTGAATCGTAATCATAATCTCCACCGATTTTTAAATCTTTTTTTCAGCTACTTTTTTCCATGATAAATACATTTTCATCATCACTATTAACATTTATCTTGTATAGATTATTTAGATTTTTCTAAATAATTTTTCTTTTTAAAAGCTCTATTAAGTATAAACTAACATCGTCAAGTGGAGTAATGTCATCTTTTATAGAACCAATTAAACTTAATTTTTTTACCAATTTCTTGATTATCAAACTTTTGGCATAAGTATTCCTGGAGTATCTAATAATTCTATATCTTTGTTTTAATTTTTAGCCATTGTTGTTTTTAGTAACACTCAGGTTTATTAGCAGTATTAGCTACATTTTTCTTAATCAGTTTATTTATAAACGTCGATTTACCCTACGTTAAGTACACCTATTACCATTGATCTGATTGCTCTTGGTTTAATTCCTTTTGCAACTTAGCGAGCTATTTTTTTCTGCTAATTCTTCTTTCCTTTATCAATTACTTTATTTAAATTATTACTGTTTTTCGCATCTGTATACACTACTGTATACCCTTTATTTTCAAAAGTAACTTTTTCCATTTCTTTGTTTCAGCTCTATCACATAAATCTATTTTATTAAATATAATTATTTTTCTTCTTATCTTTTACTACTTCATCTAAGTACATATTGTGAGAAGAAAGTGGGCAACGTGCATCTACTAGTTCAAAAACTATATCTACTAATTTTTAGTTTTTCTTTCACTTCTCTTGTTGCCTTGGCCATATGTCAGGGAACCATTGAATAACCATAAATTTAACTCCTTTTATTTTTATTTTATAAATTCTACTATTTTTATACAGTCTTTACTATTTTACCCACATTTTTGAGTTTTTAACCTATTTTTGATGCTAATTATTCGTAAAACATCAATATTTTCAATTTTTTTCATATTTAATAATTAACATTCATCTATAAAATATGAATTAAAAAAATAATAGACATAGTAATAATAGTTTACTACGCTATTATAAATATATATTTAAAATTAATGACTTGTAATAATATATTAGATAACTACATTGATACCAAATACTTTTTAGTTTAATATTACTAGTTTTAGGTCTTGTTTCAGGAAACTCAGCGACAAATACTATATAAGTTACTACCTACTAAGTAAAATATTAGTGATGCATTATACATATGATTTAATACTAAACTCCACGAAAAGTTAAATAAAAGTATAGATCGCATATCCAAAAAGCCCAAAATATTCCAAACATTATAGTTAATCTTTGTGAATTCATTTTAGGTAATTCATATGGGATATTTAAGTATATTGGATACTGAGAATACATGAAGAAACCTGATAAAGCAAACATTATATATGAGAGAATAACATTGTGAGAAACACATATAAGCCCAATTGCCATAAGTCCTATCATTAATACACCATGAATCATTAAAAATGGTTTTCTTCTAAAATCTAAATGTCTTGTAACTAACAAACTAAATAGAGTCCCAAATAATCCTCCAATTGTAACAGTTAATATCATAACTTCGGGCTTAAAGTGTGAATTATTTGCATGTTCTGCTATTACCCTAGGTAAAGATACAAGTGGCATAACATATAAGAATAAAAAACCACCAAATCCTAATGAAAATATGTAAATAAATTTATCTTTAAAACCATCAACATAAGTGTATTTTTTCTCTTCAACCTGATGTATAGCTTCTTTTGATCTCATCAGAGATTCATACACAAAATGATTAGGATGTTTCCATGTAACCGTTGGCTCAAAATCACGAGAAAATAAAATCCAGAAGATGAGAAGTATTATACTAAAAATACTAAATCCTATCATTGTATATCTCCAGTCTATTACAAAATACTTTTTAAACAATAAAAATAAAACTGCGACTAATGCGGCACCGATATTATAAGCTGCTGTAATAATTGTACTAGTAATAATTTTTATCATTAGGAATGAATTTTTGCAACAAATGAGTTTATAAAAACGATTATCATAGACCCACCAAATCCCATTATCATTCTTGATATTGTATACAGCCAATAACTATGTGTAAATATTGCAAAGAATGAAAAACACAAGCAAAATAATGAAATCATAGCTGCTTTCTTCGGATGTAATTTGATTAATATAAATGCAGCAAGTAAATTTGCTATAATTCTTGAAATAGTTATTGTGTAGTTTACAACTTCAGATATTATGGGAGAAACCTTTTTCACCATTAAAATAATAGTCTGTTATTTGTTTAGATAAAGTTGAACCTGCTACCCAATTTGTAGCAAATACTACATAAGCAGTAATAAGAATTGTAAACATGAGAACCCCCTGTTTACGGGTTGGGGAGTTGGATATTGTTTGCATAATTTTGTACCTCTTTATTTTATTTATTACAGGTCGACCTTGTTATATAACTGTTTTTAAATGTAACCTTAGTTTATTATAAAAATGAAAAATCAAGAAAACCTTTTTCTTTTTACACTTGATTACAAGAAAATATTTTCACATTTACATATTGAAAATATGAAAATAAATAGCCCTAATTACTGAAAATATAGCATTTAAGATACTATAAACAACAATAAAAATATAAAAAATAACATAATTCAAATCTTAAATACAATAATTTTTATATTAAGTATACTTTTAAAATCTCTCATTAAAAATATCTTTGTATATATAACTTCTATTTAAATTATCTAATCATCATCTATTCCTTATAAAATAAATATTTATATCATTCTAATATAAAAATTTAACACATTAAAAATAGCCTATATACTAAAGAATATTTTCTCTAGTATATAGGCTATTTCTTAATTATTATACAATTTTTAATACAATGTTAAAATAGTTATCTTTTATCTACTTTCTTAACAATAGTATCACCAAGAATTTGAAGTGCAAATACTATTATTAATATTAACACTGTTGCAACAAATGTTAAAGTACTGTTATTTCGTTGGAAACCATCTAAGTAAGCTAAGTTACCTAGTCCACCAGCACCGATAACTCCTGCCATCGCTGTTGATCCAACTAATGCTATCGCAGTAACAGTTAATCCTGAAATTATTGCAGGGTAAACTCTCAGGAATTAAAAACTTTCAAAATAATAGTAGTTTTTAGGCTCCCATTAGCGAGCTGCTTCGATTACTCCTTTATCTACTTCACGTAATCCGATTTCTACTAAACGAGCATAAAATGGTGCAGCTGAAATAATAAGTCTTTGGAATTGCAGCTTGAACACCGATAATTGTACCGATTAATGCCTTAGTGAAAGGAATTAATAATACAATTAAGATAATAAACGGAATCGCTCTAAAGATATTAACAATTGCTGTAACAACTGTGTAAAATCCACGTCCAAATGTACTCTTACTATTAGATGTTAAGTATAGCAGTAACCCTAAAAATAAACCGATGATAAACACTGCGATTAATGACTCAAAAGTCATAATTAGTGTTTCAATTGTTTTGTCTTGTACTTTATCCCATTAACTCTTGAAAAATCAAACATTATAACACCTCCGTTAAAATACCTAGTTCATTTAATCTAGCTATTACTTTATCTGTATTTTCTTTAGAACCAATCAATTGAACAAATAGCGTACCAATATTAGCATTTGCTGTTTTTATCAATATGTCCATTGATAATATTAAAATCAAAAATCGATTTCTTTTTAATAACATACTAAGAATAGGTTTTTCAGTATTATTGTCAAATGTAAATTTAATAATAATACCATCTGTAAATACTTTCTTCCATTCTTCGATATTTTCTCTTTCTTCAAATTCGATGCAAATGAAGTCTGAGCTAAGAATTTCTTCGTTACTTCTTGTGTTGGGTGATAGAACACTTCAGAAACAAGACCATCTTCGGCAATTGTACCACCATCGATAACAGCAACTTTTGTACAAATTGTTTTTAATTACATTCATTTCATGAGTAATTAAAACAACAGTTATATTAGTTTTATTATGAATTTCTTTAATTAAATTTAATACCTCTGCTGTTGTTTCAGGGTCAAGGCGCTGAGTTGCCTCATCACAAAGTAAAATTGAAGGATTCCCTGCTAATGCACGTGCAATACCTACTCTTTGTTTTTGACCACCAGAAAGTTGAGAAGGATAAGCATGCAATCTATCCTCTAATCCAACTAACTTAGCTAATTCCTCTACTCTTTCTTTAATCTCAGCTTTTGATTTTCCTAAAATTTCTAATGGAAATGCAATATTTTCCGCAACAGTTCTACTCCATAATAGATTGAAATGTTGGAAAATCATTCCGATTTTTTGACGCTTTAATCTACGTTGCTCTTCAGTTATTTTATTGAAGTCATCGCCATCAATAATTACCTCACCATCTGTAGCCACCTCAAGTCCGTTTAACAGCCTTACTAACGTACTTTTACCAGCACCAGAATAACCAATAATACCGTAAATATCACCTTTTTCAACTTTTAAATTAATATCTTTTTAGAGCATGAACTTCATTATTATAAATCTTATTAACTTTTTAATTCAATCATGTCTATCTCCTTTCTCTTTTTTAAAAATAAAAACCCTTACTCCTACAGGAATAAAAGGGCGTTTTACCTGAGTACCACCTTATGTTTTACTTATTACAACTACTAGCATAGTCTATCCTATAACGTGGATCGTCGAACAAAGTTTTACAATTTATGTTTACCTTAATAACCACTCGAACCATTTTTTCATAAATTTCATATTATACCTTTTTCAGCTAACGGTACTCTCTTTAAATACTACATTTATTACTTATACAGTATTGGTTTTTATTAATTTCTATTAAGTATACCATTATACTTTTTATAGTGTCAAAGGTTAACTTTTGAAAATATCTTAAGAAAAATTCTGAAAATATTATCCCTAATTTTCTAATTTAATATTATTTTTCTTTTAAATATTCTGCTACGACTCTTGCCATATCATCTAGTAAATCATCAAATTCTTCCCAATTTTTTCACCGTTAGCACTCGCTGGCGGGTGCCCCCCACCTGCATACTTTTTCAGCTAAAGTATTTATAACAGGACCTTTAGATCTAATACGAACACGTACTTTATTCCCCTCATCAATAGCAAAGCACCACGCATAAAAGATCTTGCAGACTTCTTAATAAATTAACTCCAGTCGAAACTTCTCCAGGATCTACACCATATTTATCCATATCTTCTTTAGTAATCTTCAGATATGCAACCCCATCTTGATAAACATCATAGTTTTCAAAAATAAACGCTCTAAAGCGCATAATATTTTTCACTAATAATTTCCATCTTATCTAATAGAGCGCTCATATTGAAATCATACTTAATAAGTTCTGAAGCAACCTTTAAGAGTATTGTTAGAAGTATTTGGGAATAAAATCTACCCGTATCTCCTACAATACCAATATAAAGTAATTTTGCTGCTTCATCATTCAATTTAATATTATATTTTTTTATTTAAATATGTATAAAAATTATATATTAATTCACTACAAGATGAAACTTCAGTATCAACTAGATTAATGCTTCCATAATTATCTAGTGGTGGGTGATGGTCGATTTTTATTAGGAAATTATTTTTCGTAAATAATTTTTCCATCAATCCTTGGAAAGTTCGCTGTGTCAGTTACAATAACCAAGGCATCCTTATAATCTTCTTCTGTTACTTCTGAATTTTTTTGAATAAAAATCTAGTGAAGGCGAATCTTTTACCTACAGTTATCAATGTTTTTCAGGAAAAATTTTTCCTTAATAATTTGATACATTGCACCTTGAGAACCATACGCATCTGGATCGGCCTTTCATGTCTATGGATTATAATTTTATCATTTTCCTTTATTTTTGAAAAATTTCCTCATAAATTTTCGTAGTTTGTAGTCATCTAATTTCTTCTTTCTCTAATTTCTTTGGAATACTTGACAAGTTACCATAGCTTTTTGCTACTAATTCAGTCTTATCGTATACTTCAACATCAAATTTAGCAGTTTTACGACCTATATCCAAAAATATTTACTTTTGTTGTGATTGTTCTATCTAATGGTACAGATTTTTAAGAAATAAAGTGTAGTATTTTTGCATAAGAACTTCACTTCTATTGTAATTATAACTTGTAATATGAATAGATTCATCAATAATACTTAGTGAAAAGCTGAACTAGAAAATGTACTAAATTGATCTAAACATTTGTGGAATAACTTTAACCTGTAGTCCATCTGCTCTAGGAACAATTCCTTTACGCATAATTTCATCAAATGTATCATTATTGTGACCTTCTTGGAATCTATTATTTGTTAATAATGAGTTTATAACTATTTTTCTAGTAACTACACCAAGTAGCGTATTTTTCGCATCAATAACAGGCATTAATTCATAACCTTCTGATAACATAGTATTAGCCACAGAAGAAATAGGTGTTTCTAAAGTTGTAGTTGCTACTTTTCTTTCCATAACTTCTTTTATAAGCGCATCTTTTTCTTGTAAGAAAACATCACGAGCTGTAACAATACCAACTAGTTTCCCGTATTCATTAACAACAGGATATCGTGTATGTCCTACCTCCAATTGTAAATCATACCAATCTTTAACCGTGTTATTTAAATTAATTGTATATAGATTCTCAACTTTCATATAAATACTTTCAACAGTAATTATATCTCTTTTTATAATTTGGTCATTTGTTACACGATTTATTAAATGAGTTACTGAAAAGTATCGTGTGGTGTAATAATTAAAGGTAAATTTTTACTATCAGCTAATGCTTTTTATTGAATCATTTGGAACATATCCTCCTGTAACTAAGATAGCACATTCTTTTTCTAATGACATCTCAATAATTTTTAGGACGATTACCAATAATTAATAATGTACCCTTTTCATATGTGTTGTCCCTACTTGTTCAGAATCCATTGCTCAATTGCAAAGTCTTGAACTATTTCATGAACTCCTCCACGTCCTGCGATTAGTTGTCCGCTTACTATATAACAATTTCAGAATACGATAATTTTTCAACATTATCACGTTCTTTCTTCTGTATTCTTACTGTACCTACACGTTCAATAGACAGAAACAAATCCACGATTTTCTGATTCTTTTATCGCTCTATATCGCAGTTCCTTCACTTACTTTTTAATTCTTTTGCAACCTGACGAACAGAAATTTTTGCTACCAATCGGTAAGCTCTTTATATATTCTAATATTTTTGGTGTTTAGATTTCATAACTTTTTCTCCTTATATTTTTATTATAATACAAACAGTTTATTTGTAACACATTCTATACATTAGTAATTATATACTTTTTTTGTAGAACTATTTCAAGATGAAAGAGGGACGAAAAATAAGTTATTTTACTTATTTTTCATCCTCTCCTATATAATTTTATGTATATTTTCATTTTAAATAAATATATTGAATATTTTTAAAATTTTTATTGATACAGATTAATATTTGATATTTTTACTATAACACCTTATTGCTTCTATAATCAGAATATTTTACGATTTTCTTCCTGCAGGCATTTTTTTAGCATATCCTTCTTTATTTTCTTGTTTGACCCTTGCTATTACTAAAGCATCAGATGGAGCATTTTCTGTAACAGTAGTTCCAGCTGCAACTACAGCACCATCACCAATTTCTAATGGGGCTATTAAGTTTGAGTTACATCCTATAAATGCATCACTACCGATTTTTAGTTCTATATTTATTTTTCCATCATAATTTACAGTAATTGTTCCGCAACCAATATTTGTGTTACTTCCCACCTCTGTGTCACCTAAATAGCTTAAATGTGCCGTTTTTGAGCCGTCTCCATAAGTAGTATTTTTCAATTCAACAAAGTTACCAACTCTTACATGTTGACCTAACTCACAATTATTTCTTATGTGTGAGTATGGTCCTACACTTGTATAATCTCCAATTTTAGAATCACTAATAGTAGAAGATAACACTTTTACCCCATTTCCTATTTGTGCATTTTCTAAATATGAATTAGGTTTAATCTGACAATCTTCTCCAATTACAGTATTCGATTTAATAGTAACATTTGGATAAATTGTTGTATCACGACCAATTATTACATTTTGGAGCGATGTATGTATTTGTAGGATCCACTAAAGTAACACCCGCTAGCATATGTTTGTGTTTATTCTATTTCTCATAACATTTTCAGCATAAGCTAATGCTACTCTATCATTAACACCAAATGTTTCATCAAAATCATCACATAGATAAGTTTCAATAATCTCTTTTTGTTCTCTGATTAAAGCTAGTACATCTGGAAGATAATATTCACCTTGATTATTATCATTTTTACTTTTTCTAGCATTTCAAATAATAATTTATTATCAAAAGCCAATAAATTCCTGAGTTTATTTCTTTAATTTTTCTCTTGTTCAGTAGCATCTTTCTCTTCTACTATTTTTAACTAATTTTTCCATTCACATCACGAATTATACGACCATAAGCAAATGGATGTCTGCTATTGCTGTTAATACAGTTGCTTTTGCATTTGTATTCTCGTGATGATCTAGCATACTATTAATAGTCTCAGGACGAATTAAAGGTGTATCTCCATACATTACAATAGTTGTACCCTCTTTGTCTTTTTAATTCATCTTTTGCTACTTTTTACAGCATGAGCAGTTCCTAATTGTTCTGCTTGTAAAACAAACTTTATTCTATCTCCTAGCACCTCTTTAACTCGTTTCCGCACCATGACCAACTACAGTTATTACCTCTTGCATTTCTAAGTCATTAAGACTATCTAATGCAAGTTCTACCATAGTTCTATCACAAACTTTATGCAATACTTTATATAGTTTTGATTGCATTCTAGTTCCTTTTCCTGCTGCAAATTACTGCATATCTATTATTACTCATTTTTCCAACATCCTCTTTTTCTACTTGTCTTAATTTTTCATTAACATTCCCTAATTTTTACATCGAAAGTTCCATTAAATTCATCAATATTTTCAATTTTTGAAAGGTATAAGTAATCATCTTCATGTTCTCTTGGCGAATCAAAACACTGTGTGATTATTACTTTACCAACAACATTAACATCAAACTCATTCATAAGACTTTCCATACCGTAAGGACTCCTCCTCCACGCATGAAGTCATCAACTAAAAAGCACTTTTGATCGCTATATTTTAAACTTCGTTTAGATAAAATCATTGTTTCTATTTTCTTAGCAGATCCTGGAAAACATAATTTATCGCAACAGTAGTTCCTTCTGTAACTTTTATTATCTCTTCTTATGATAATTACAGGTTTATTTAATATCGAAGCTATGGCATAAGCTACTGGAATACGCTTTTTGTCGCAACAGTTACCACTGCATCCACTTCTTTATTTTTATAGACAGTAGCAACCACTCGTCCTAACTTATTCATCAGACTAGGATCGCCATTATGTCCGACATGAAGATATAACCACCAGCTAACAAACGGTTTCCATCATTAATTTTATCAAGAAAACCACTAAAATTGCTTTGAGCATCATCTTCAACTAAAAGTTGGTGTAAAGATAACACCACCACCTAACTCCTGCTAATGTTTTTAACTTCTCCTATATTTTTCTTCTTTAAAACCATTTTTATTAGTGTATGTCTTCACTTATCGAGAGATTTAGCTTGATTAAATTTTGAAAACGAAATATGTCAATGAATTAATTTATTCGGATTATTTAATAAATACTCCGTCATTACTACTATTCTTTCACTCTCTTTAACTTCATCTTATACTCCTTACATAGCATATTTGGTAACATTACCATACTATATATCATTAAATATATTTTATTCGTATATTATATGTATATAATACCATCATTGTTCGGAATAGTGAAAGAGTGTACCTCAATTTTTAAGTTGATTTTTAATTAACTATATTATTTATCATATGATGCATATTAAAGAGAAGATAGCTTACTAAACTATCTTCTCTTTTTATGATTATTTTCTTTCCAAACTTCTAAAGTTCGTATTTGATTTTCTTCACTTTTTCTTACAACAAAAGTTAATTTCATCTCATTGAATATACTGCTCAACTTTAGCCTCATATTTTTCTAAATAAATCATATGTTCAATTGTATCAACTTCTTCGTGCGGAAGTTGAACATGGAATAGTGCGTTCACATCTTGAATTGGCACCCAGCCATCGATAAGATAATGTCCATTTTTAATTTTTAACTAAACTTTGTTCATCTTCGTCAAACTCGTCTCGAATTTCTCCTGTAATTTCTTCTAACCTGCATTCTAAAAGTAACTACACCATTAGTTCCACCATATTCATCAGTAATAACTATCATGTGTTCCTATTTTTGTTTTATAGTTGCTAAAACTTGAGAAATTGGTGTATGTTCGAATATTTTTATAGCTGGTGTTATATATTCTTCTAAATCTTTTAGTACTTTCAAAGGTTTATCAGCAAACAACTAATTTCTTAACATTTAAAATCCCTAAAATGCGATCTTTATCCCGTCTTCAATCGAGATATCAGTATATTCCTCTTGTTTTAATTGTCTCATGATAATTCTAAAGAATCATATCTATTGCTTCAACCTCTGTTCTAGGCGTCATAATCTCTTTTTGCAATTTTATTATCGAATTCAAATATCTCTCTACATAGCGATATTCTACATCATTTATTTGACCGTGTGCTCTTGAAGAATTTCATTATCGTTCTTAATTCTTGTTCACTATGACTCATCATGCTCTGATGCCGGTTCGAAACCAAACATTTTTGCTATAACATTCAGCTAATGAATTAAGTGAGCCAAACTATCGGACGCATAACTTTTATCGAACATATACATTGGCTAGCAAACACGAAGACATGTTTTTCTGCAGATTGATCGCTATAGTTTAGGAACCAAATTCCTCCTAAAACAACATGTAATAGTGTCATAAATCAAAACTGATACTACTAATGCGAGATTGTATGTGACAGCCTCATTTAAATGAAGCAGTTAAAATTGGATTAAATAAAAGATGAGATATCGATTCCCAATCCATCCTAATCCTAAAAGAAACAATTGTTATACCTAACAGTGTTGCAGATAGATAATGGTGTAATTGTTCTACCATTTTAACTAATATCTTTGCTGTTTTATTTCCTGATTCTACTAATTCATTCACCCTTGTTGGCCTAAAACGCAACGAGCAAACTCAAACATTACTGAATATTGCTGAGCAACAAGTAGTAATATAATTATAATATTTTAATTAAGATACTGAGATCCATATGGTTTTAATTTAACCTCTTTCCTTATTTTTAGTCATTAATAAATAATTTTTACTACATATAAACTCAATTATTATACTACCTATAAGTTTTATAGTTTCTTCCAATCTATTATTAATTCATATTGATGGATATTTTTCTTTCGAGTGATAATATATTCAGTAATTGAAAAACGCTAAATAGGAGAGTTTTTAATGAATAGCGAAAATAAGTTCCAAAATTTTTGGTTGAAAAATAAACTATATAAATAACCCTTCAAATTAACTTCAATTTGGAAGAAACTTCATTTTCTAAATTTGAAAATATAGGAATTTTATAATTTAACATTTAAGAGTTTTGATAACTCAATAATATACGCATAAATATATAAAAATATAAAAGTATAGAACTCTGTGTCCAAACAAATCTATTCCTATACTCTATTTCCACGGCTATCCCGCTTCTAGTGAAATTGGTTAGAAAAGTCTACCTTCTTCTCTTGGATACGATAGTGGTTGCAATAGATTTTAGAAATCAAGGCGGATTAAGTAAAGACAAAAGTAATTCTTCTCCCCAGTTTTTGGGCATCTTACAATAGGGTCTAGACGAAAATATAGAAGATGTGATATTTTACAAAAATATTTTTAGATACTCGTATTCTTTCTAGAATAATTGTGACTGGCATTTGATGACGCTCGATTCTCAGCATCTATAGCTTTCACTATGGCGCCTCTCAAGGTGGAGCTTTTTCTATAATCGTTTGCTGCATTAAATAAAAGTGCTACTTTTAAAATGCATGGGCTTTATATCCTTTTCTGATTTCCAGACTATTCATGATTTCGAGTTAATAGAAACAAATGCATGCTACCAGAATTTACTCATCATGGAAGAGCGTGATACTAAAGGAGAAAACACCAAATCTTTCTTGAATAATCTTTTATTATCTTGATGCTGAGTTTCTGCTAAACTACTTGAAATGCAGCCTCTTATTTGGGATTTCTAATCTCGATGAAGACTGTCCAAAAGAAACTCTCAGAGTAGTATTCTAACACATTGAAAGCAGATGTATTTACAGTACTACCAAGTGAAATATCCCAGCATGTAATTGTGAAGTGTCTCAAACTTTTACCTGAAGAGTCTGGAGCTTATCGTGAAATTAGATATAGGAAAATTTGATTTTCAGCAGAATCTACACTAAATACACCACCTCATCGCTTTTGCTAAATATACAAAATAACTTTCTAGGCACAGATAGATTCAAAAATCGAGTTGACCCAGTGTATTCCTAACTCGTGGTTAAAAGAGTTATCGATAGATCTTCCTCGAGTTCTGTGTAAAACTGAGATTATTTAAGCTTGTCAAAGCGACCTGTATGCTAGATCACGCACCACTTTCTATGCATGTTAGAGGTCAAGCTGGTCAATAGCGGAAAAATAACACCCTTGTTCTCATTTCCATTTCTAGATTGTAACAACTTGAGTTATCCTACTATAATCTAGTATCTCCAAGATGCACTAGATACTATCCATATTACTAAAGGCGTATTTCCAAACAAGGATATAATTACAACAGGCCTTTGGACAAGGTGCGATTAGCTTTTGTCTTGTTAATTAGTGGCCCGCAGTTCAGTAACAGAACTCTGTATATCGGATTGTTCGCTGTGATATAAAAATACTTTATATTCAAAACATCCAATAATATTTAAAAATTATATAATTTTGAAATCGGGAGTCACCAGACTGACTATTTGTACTTTAGGCCTCCTAGATTCCAATCGATATGCTTAATATTATTGTTAGCTCAATTGGTCAAAAGTCTCACTATGCGCTCATATCTAAGTCCTAAAACACTCCTCGCATTCGCAAATCAGCTAAAATTAATTGGTTTCCCTAATGACATAGAGGTTTCAACATTTCTACAAATTTTAGATTTACATATTTCAACATCAATTCGATGATTATATGCTAGAAACACTCGCAGATAGAATAGAAAAGCGAATCGACAGTAGTGCCCTCATCTCCGTCGATTCGACTACTTTCACGCAATCTAGTAATAATTTACCTTTGCAGCATATTTCTAACATCAATACTAGAGTTTACATACGCAGCTTTTTCTCATTGGGATGTCGAATCTTTCTTTCACTTCCCAAATATCATTAAATGCTTTTTGTCATTACCTCCTTGTTTGTCTCACTACTTCTTCTTCAGTCCAGTAGTATCCTTGTAAGTTTTGTACCCACTCTCGAAGGCAAGACAGCAGTTACACGCACCACTATTTGCAAGAATATCAGGAATTACTACCACGCCTCTCACGTGCTACTTTCATCTCCAGGTAAAGTCGCATGGCCCGTGCTAGCCCTTCAGAAACAGCTTGGCAGCTTTTATTGTACCAGCTGCTCTCTTTTCATCGACGGCATTCTCTAATGCACGAGGGCAAACTTCATCTGGCATCTAAAGCCCAGAAATTTCATCTAGTTAGACGTTTTTGTGACAGCAGTATGTAGAATCAACTTTCTTATCTTTACATTCTTGAAGTTCAATGGTAATCCTTCTTCTTCACGGTGATAAACCGCATATTGGGCCACCATCATCATCACGTTCCAGTTACAGCAACCATTTCAGATTGCTTTGTTAGTATCTACAATTATAACCAGCATTTGATCAACCAGACAGCAATTTCGCACCTTGTGTGGGTTACCATATTTTCTAATCTTGGTTTTCGCAGTGCTACACCATATCCTGCAACACATTAACCTTCCTAATGAACCACCTAATTCCAATGGTTTTACCTGTTAAAGAGTCCAACACCTTGATCTCCATAAGCACATTATGTTATCAATCAGCATCAAGACATGATTTGACCATTTGTATTTACGTCTGGTGCGAGAGACATCTTGTTTTCACCACCTAGGTATTTGTATAATCCTCGAATATATCCTCTAAGTCTTTCTAGTCACCTTTAGATAAATCTTTTGGATCTACAATAATACCACCTTTACCTCACCATACGGAAGATTAGCACGTGATATCATCCAAGTTGATAATGCTTTAACTTCGTCTGCCTTGCAAGTGGATGGAATCTTAACCCACCTTTTACAGGACAATCGCATCGTTATGTTGTAGACGGAATCCTTTAAAGTATTTTACCTCACCATTATCCATTCGAACCGGAATAGAAATCTCAATAAATCTTTTGTGGATCTTTTAGCCAGTTCAGCATACACTCTTCTTTATAACTAGCCACTTCACAAGCACCGCTGAACATTCTCTTGCGTTAACCAATGGATTATTCACTACATCTCCCTTAGAATGTTATTTCGTATAATGTAATAGCTGTTTGATAGTGTAATAAATATCACGCCACTTTGTAAACTTTTTGTTTTAAGAACCTTTTAGATTTTTATATTTTTTATATAAACTTTTTCATTTTATTTCAAAATAAAAAGTTATTTTATCAACTTAAAATAATAGTTTTTAAACTTCTTTTTTGAAAATGATATTACTTATCACTCATTGTTTCTTAATATTTTTACATAAGTTATTAAGTTGCCATGAAATTAAAAGAAAACTAGTTATTTTTATCTTTTAAAATAATATTATTTTCAGATTATTTTTGAAATATTTTCTGAAAGGGTTTCTAGATATTTTTCTATCCTCTTTTATGAAATTTCTATATTAGTTAAAATTTCTTCTAAAATGGACTCTCATATAATCCTGCCTTTTCTTGTGGTAATAATACTAATAAGATATGCAATAATCATTCCCCTACTCCCCTACTTCTTGAATCAAGTAATTTGAATTAAGAAGACCTGTTCCTATAACTCACCAAGTGATAAAAGTAATTAGATGTTTACTTTGGATTTTCTTTATAAAACTTTGTTTTTTCTTCCATAAAACACCCTTTCATATAATAAATTAAGGGGCGTGTTTCCATAAAATGATTTATCATTCTCCTTTGTATATCAACAATATATCTAGATTTACATTTATTTCACTTTCGCAGCATCATGCTGACGCTCCACTACTTCAGCTTTAAGTTGAACGTCTAAAATTAGCCACTTCTTCCATAATTTTAATCATTTCTTTTGTAAAATCTTCTTCTATATCTTTATTAACATCGAAGATTGTTCATCATGTACTTGTAATAATAATTTTGCATCTACTTTTTGTTTTTCTCTAAATATTCAAAATACATTAACCGCTATTTTATAATACATCACGCAGCGGACACTTCCTTGAATTGTTGAATTCCTTGTGATACGCGCATTAAGATTAGCTACAATCTTGTTTTTAGCATTAATATCTAGTAATACTCTTCTTCTATTAATAAGGTTCCATAACCGTGTTCTTCTGAAACTCTACGATATACGATATATGACCCTCAACACCTTTAAATGTTTAAATACTTATCGATAAATTCTTGCACGTTTTCTAGTAATGCTAAATTTATTAAGATAAACCAAAGTCCAAATTCCAGCACCGAAGTTAACTGCTTTGAGCTTTCTCGTCTCATTAAGAGATGTTACTTCATCGAGCTCACTCATTAACATCACTAGCTGTTTTAGTATGAATATCTACATCATGCTTAAATGCATCTATCATTTCCTTTATCTTACTTATTTATATGAGCTATTCTCCAAGCTCACCATCTTGAGAATAGTCGATGAATAATATTACTCCTCTTCAGTGCTGGAACAAGTAACTAATTTTTACTGCTTCAATTCTCGTGGGGAATATTTTCGGTTACTGAAGATAAACGACCTGTTTGAGCTAAGTCTATCGCAACGTGTATAGATTTTCCTTCACGAGTAATATCTTTCTTCCTTCCCTTTTGCATAAAGTTGAGTTAATTTTGTAGTAATTCTAGCCTCATAATTAATGGAATAATTTACCACTGACTATGTTGAAGTTGTTCAACACTTCTACAGCTGTAGAATATCCAGTTTTTGGCTGTAATCGGCGGTAGTCCTAAATCTTCAAATAACGACACCTAACTGTTTTAGGTGAGGCAATATTAAATTCAGAACCTACTAAAGTATATATGCTAGATTCTAAAGTTTAACTCTTATCAAACTCAACTCTGTTTTCTTCAAGTGCTTTTTACCTTTGTGCTTCAAATTCCATATTGACATCTTTTGTAGCACAATCTCTATATCTTTAACCTCGTGTCATATTCTCTTCAATAAGTTTTCTTTGCATCAACGGTTTTCATAAATTAATACTCTACGATTTCTGCTATATATGGATTAATAACTTCCAGGCTTAGTGGCTTCGTTTTACGCTTTCCCTTGCCATATATTTCTTCTTCATCACTACTTATTATTTTTCCAAAGTAGTTAGAACGATTTTATCAATTTCAGTTTTGCATTCACATCAAGTTAGATAAGATACAATTTTCACATCAACCTCCGTTAATATTCACCGTTTCTCTTCGCTCTCAAATAAAATCTTTTTGAAGTCTAGTATGCTGTTTTAACCAATTCATACCCAGAGATATTCTGCACAAATTCATTATTGAAAAATTGTTCTTCACTAAATGTAAGCATCTCCTTCTCTATAAACCACTATTCCTACCATCCGAATTATGATAGTCCTCCTGTGTAACTTGCTCAACATATGAGGCACTATTGTAAAATCTGTTTTTGTGTTTTTTATCTGCTAAAATAAGCATTAATTTCTTTTTTTAGGGGCGCTTTTCTTCATTAATTACCTCTCTACATCTTCAGTAGAATTTACTTTCTTTGATATTTTCTACTTAAATGAAACAAATTCAAGTTTTTTCAAACAACTCTGCTTTTAAGCTCTATATTCTCACTATAAGGTTAAATCTTCTAACTTATTGTCAACTTTGGAGCTTCACGTATAAATAGTTGCGAATTTTTGCCTTATGAACACCTTCCTCGACCTTCTAGTTAGACGTTCTTTGATTTTTCACACCACTAATATTGTCAATATTCTCTGTGCATTTTCTACAGTTTTATATTCAGTTAATAGTTTTGTAGTTTTTTCTCCTACTCCAGCAATCCCTGGAATATTATCGCTCTTAGCCTCCCTCCAAGGCCTTTCATGTCAACAATTTGTTCTGATTTAATCCGTGTTTTCGGCAATAAATTCTGGCGTGTAATAATCTATATCACGTAACTCACGTTTAGTATATTAGATTGTTATATTCTCACTAGCAGTTGAGTTAAGTGCCTCAGTTACTATACGCTTCAAGCCTTCTTTTTTTGTGATTTAGCGTAACTCCGATAATATCATCACTTCATAATCAAAGTGTTCTTCATACTTTATTCCATATAGATCCCAGAAGTTCTCTAACATAACCGAATTGCTCTACTAACTCACTAGGAGTTTTTTTATCCTAATGCACCTTTGTACCTTCACTGCTAACTGGTGTCTAAAGTTTGTTTTCCTTTATCAAAATGACTAATGCATGCTGGATTGGTAATATAATAACACTACAACATCAATGTAAATCCCATAAACACTATTAGTATATGGCCCTTTTTCCATTTTCAAAACATAGCGTAAAAGCACGATAACCAGCTATTCCATCTATTAATATTATCTTATCCATTTCCGTCTCTAATTTAATTTAAATTATAAAGAAGGTACGAAACAAAAATCACATTTTAAAAAGCGATATTTGAGTCGCCCTCATCTTCTTTATATATCACTATTTTTTATAAATTTCTCTTTGTACTTCTACATATATCTTCCGTTATTCATTTTGTGATTTATAAATTGTTTCTATCTTTTCTTGGAATGTCTCAATTTCTTTAAGTAAATAGCTGGAGTCCTTGTTTCCTCTCTCATTCTTTCTATCCATAACTTCTAAGTTTCTACTAGCCTTTTTCTACTGGCCCAAGCTTTCTTCAACTTACCACTTTTATCAGTATCATAAACCATTCAGCATTTTCATACTCAGTATATCTCAAATTGTTATTTTTCTCCAAAATTCTACTATAAGCCCTTCTATCTCCAATGGCAACTACTCTAAGTCCGCTTCCTAAAGGCTTCCCAACCGCGATTAATCCCAATCCTTTAAAAATGAAAGGTAATACAAATATATCTTTGTATTTTATAATCTCGCCTAGATAGACGATCGACAGCATTATGAGTTATTCTCTTAGAATCACCAACTAGAGACTCCAACTCTAGGTCACTCTTCATCTTTTAAAATTCCTATTAATTCATTTCTACTTTAGTGTCTTTTTTCTCTAATAATCTAAAAGCTTTAATTAATTCATAAAACCTTTTGACTCATCAGATTTTCCTGCATATAAAATTTTCCACATTATCATGTTTTCACTTTTCTTTTTCTACATAGGGTAAAAGATTTTTCCTCATTATATATACCAATATTCACCAATTTTCTGGGATAATTATAAATGGCTATTCCATCTATAACACCACTACTTAATGCATCTCTTATCTAACTTCCCATAAGGACTTTTTTTATGCTGTCTTTCATTACGTTTTTCTCAAGCTTGTCTTTATATCTGTATATTATGACATATTCCTATAATTTTTTCATTTTCAAAAACATCACAAACCATAGAACTCAAAATCCATAAATGATGTGTAGTACCATCTGGTCTAAAATTCCTCTCTAACTTGGATCGATTTTTTTGCAAATTTCGCTTGCCAAGATGTCATTTCATCTGTCCTTATTTTGTACAGCAATATTATCGTATGGCATGTCTCCTCTTCCAACAATCAGGCTGATGTCTTTCCTTGAAATTCAACTTCAAATTTTTTCATTACAAAATTAAATTATACTCTGATGTGGCATGCAATGTGGCTTGCTCTACGTTAAAATCCCTTTAGTCCATCTATAACATTAGTAAATATACATACTTCCTGTTTTTATCGGAGTTGAGCTAACACATATAAAATCCTCATATTTTTATCTCTGTTTATAATGCCATCATCTCTATTATAACCTATTGCTGCACATAATGTGGCTTACTGTTAATTAATATAATAGACCATAAAAATAAAGGTAACTCATAAAATAAGATTATTTAAAGAAATCTGCTTTATCTAGTTGCTCTCAAATTTGATTGAAAATCATTATAAACGATAACCTATCGTTTTTTAATTCTACCCTCAAGCACCCAAGTCGCAGCTTCTTTTTCATCTTGACTTTCAGTATAATCGTTTTGTTATAAATTGCATTTCTATAACTAGCAGTACTAAACAGTTCCGCTAAAATTAATAATTGTATATCCATCTAAACCCAAGTTTCTTATTACCGCTTTACTTGACTCAGGTTTTCACTACTAAACAAAAATTTCTGAAGATTTATCTAATCTATCTCACAATACATTATCTATTTCCTCGGAACGAAACTTTAATTTCTTCATCACTTAATACTTTGGAACCAAGGACGTAATTTGTTTTATTTTTGCTTGCTGAGATTCGATATTTGAATTTTACGATAATGAGCATTGCTATAGATAGCTTTTTCCATAGTCATATTGTTTATACCATCACCAGCTATGAAGTTTTGTGAATCCACGTTCTCCTAGAAAGCAACTTCTCAGTGGCACGTGATGTTACATCAACTACACAATATAAAATTATATTATCTTTATCTTTGTAGTCATCGGTACATCTTCACCATTTTAAAGTTTAATCGGAAGATTCACAATTTTATAACGTGCCCTCTTGCATATTCTTTTCGTAACGAACATCAACTACTAAACTGGCCGAATGTTTTCTTTCAACGCTCTGGCTCAGCAATTCTTCCATAGTTTCCCTTTAACTAATTTAAGCCAAAATGCATATAATCCAGATACAATAATTAATATTGTTTACTATAATTAGAATATTTTCATTACCGTTTACTCCTTTCATCATATATAATTATATTTTAGCATACATTTTGTATTTTTTAATAATAAATTGTATAAATAAAATATTTTTTGATTTTTTAAAATTTGAGGAGTAAAATGTTATTACTCTACTATTTTAGAAAGGGAGATACGGATGAAAATATAAAAATTAGTAAAATTGAAATAAAAATTTAAAAATTGATCCTCTTTATTAATTGATGGAATTTTGCGTGGGATTGGCCTGCTGGAATTGTGGGGTGCTTATTACAGACTACTTATCGGTTATAGTGAGAAACTTGTTCATTACACAGCCGATTTTATTAAAACTGGGCTTATTATAAAATAGGTCTTTTACTAGTTTTAATCTTGCAACCTTATTTTTCTGGTTTTCTATTAAAACGTGAACCAATGGCTGAGTGGAGTGGAATTCCTCAAGTTTCTACTGAAGTACCGGTAGATGGGAATTCAAATCCATTACGAGTTCTAATTTAACAAAAATAACCGGTGGATTAACGGCGAGTCTCGGTGGTTTTATCACTTGGACATACGAGTCCTTCTATTCAACTAGGTGCAATGGGTGGCTTCAATCTCAGAATATTAAAGGATGGCGTAAAAGAAAACATCTTATTACTTGTGGTGCTGGTGCAGGTCTATCCTTATTGTGGGCTCCCTTGCTGTTTTATTTTCTATGGAAAGTACAAGCAAATAACTAAAAAATCGTTATCAATTGTTTCAATTACTTTCTTTGTGGTAGCAAATATAGTTAGTCAGTATATTTGCCGGACTTGCACTATTTCAGAATTTCCTAGAAATACACTATGTTGGAAATGTAATGTTATCCTTGGGTTGTTTTATTAGGAATTCAACCGGAATATTTGGGACATTTATAATGTTCTCTATAAAATACTTTTCAAAATTTACTGAATATTTTAGATTAAATATAGTATTTAGACCTCCAAGTAGCATTTATAATTTCATTCGGATTATTTATTTTTATCCAATAGTGCTTGGTGGCAGTCTCATAGTTTGATGAATTTCTGATGAAGAATAAGTTAGCTATGTTTTTTATTAACTTTATATTTATAAAACTCTATTTTTCTGTATTTCTTTCATCAGGAGTCGCAGGCGGTATATTCTTGCCTATTTAATTCCAGACAATACTAGAACATTGTTTGTGCTTTTGATGCCTAAGCCTTTTGCATTATTTGTAATACTATGTCTATGTCAGGTTACTTAGCTGCAATTGGTGTGCGAAGTCAAATTACTTCAACCAATAATTTTACCATTTGACACAAAAAACTAAGTGCTTTGCCACTAATCACTATATTTTATATATCTGCAAAATATACTTGGAACAAAGCCAGTTTACGAGATATTTACTTGATGATTTTTGCTTGTGACGGGGACGATGAACCTTCACGAGAGTGATAGAATTCTGTTCTGCTCAAATGATAGTTCATTAACTAGGAAAAAGAAATTCGTGAAATCAGTTGGTGCAAAAATTTTGGTTTCACGCTTCTCATATCGAACGTGGTCGTGAAATCAGCATACAAAAGGGTACATTACAAACAGGCGACAAACTGCCGTCATTGTAAAAGAATGCGTCAATCTATTTTAAAACAATTTAACAGTTAAAAAACGAGTTATAAAAGCTCTAAATCGAATACTAAAATTTAAATGTACCTGGTTTTATCAATACCCAGCTGGCTTTGAGAACAAACTGAGCCTTTTTTTTGTTTGCCATTCACTCCATTACCTATCCTATAATACATTAAAATGTTTTAGAGCATAGAATGAATATATCATCTACACTGGTTTGTAATGTAATCCGCTATTTCTTTAACATTATCACCATTGCTATTCTGGCATGTTTAGCATATATATCATTCCACCATCACCAAAAGCCATAGTTTCTTAACCATGCAAAATGAGAAATAATCGCATCGTTGATGCCGCATGTTTTGAATAACATCTGTAAAACAGGGTGTTCAGCAAAACAGGTGGCATATAAGCTAAGTCCACTTCTTCCTCCTTCAGAGACAAATTACACAACTAAGTTGATATACTTTTCACTAACAGCCTTATCGTAGCTGATGGATCTTTGCCACAAATCTCTCGGTGCTAATTCATCTTCTTCATTTTAACATAAATTTTTCGATTCATGACCATATTAGTAAAATCACAAAAGCTATATTATTCTCTTTAAAATAAGGAACATTTTTTATATCTCTTTGTTAAAAGTCTTTATCATTTAAAACTTCTCAGATTCTAAATACATATTACTGTCTCTAATTGACAGCATGTACCTTCAAACTTAAAATCTAACAATCCATTTAAAAATGTCATTTCCTGTGGCTAGTTTTGATTCTTTTCTTTAGTATTTTCCGGAATAGTTTTAGTTTTAAAACAATCATCAGTATCAAAATAAACTTTATGTTCGTCATTTCTTATTCTTCACTTCTTTATTCAAATCAACTTCCCGCTCTTTCAAATCGCCTATTAATGTCTTTTTATTGTATAACTCTTTCATCACGTCAAATTTTATAGTTATTATTAGGATTTTAATGAGCGATTGATACAATCTTAAACACTGACAACTGAATAATTTTCTCTTCAGGCACTGTTGCTAGGCTAAGCATAAGCTAGATTGTCAGTGGCAGCTAATTAACAGCTATCATCGCTTTTCTATATTTTCTTTTTACAACATCATATGCTTCTTCCATACCAAATTACTAATAAATTCATATTTTTAGGACTTGTATACAGTTCCTTACCTCTAATTTCTCTGCAACTCTTTCCTTGCCCCTAGGTATTTTCTTATGTCCATTAGCTAGAACATAATTTGGTTAAATCTCTGCCTTGTTAAAATCATTACTCTCCCGACGCTATAAGTATATTCTCCTTCTTGTTACTAACATTTACAACCGGACATCAAATTTTGTTGCTTAGTCTTCATACGTTTGCCTCATAGTTTGTCAGTAATAAGAGTGATTATCCATCTCGTTTCTGGTTCACTGGACTGTAATATATTCTAATTGCGCTTTATTTTCATCAAAGTGCATTCATTATTAATGTCTCATTATTTTTCTTAATTCTTTATCTAGATATTTTAAAAAGTATTTTCCACTTACAAAAGTGTAAACATGGAACTATTACACCAATAATTTGTCTGTACTTTTTGTGCCTTGGTATTAGCAATTATTTATCAGCTATTTCTTCTTAGAACCTCTCATGGAACTTCTTTTTGATTTCCACGACAGTATCTGAGACGTGTAGTACCTACTCAGTGGTACGCCTGTACCTTTGTCAATTTCCTCATAGATTACCTCCTTAAGTCACAACTTTTGGTATATACGATTAGAGTAAATAAATAAAAGAATTATATAAGAACAATTTAGAAAATATTTTTTCTTTTATTATTTTGAATAGTTCCTTTAAAATGAACTCAAAAATACATTAATTAGATTATTCTAATACAGTTGCTGAAAAGACACAATCTTGCACGCCATTACTACAGTAATGGTTCCTCACTATAAACAATATCATGACACCTTCATCTATTATATCTACAACCTTAAACTGTACCACACTACAAACTTGAATATTTTGGATTTACCGTGCTATCGAAACAAGCATAGAACAATGCAGGCATTTTTTCAAAATTAAACCAAAGAGTCATGAAATCACTTTTCTGAAAGTGGTATAGTTCTTTGATGTATTCCTTTGATGGATTAAATTCAGGTATGTCAAACAATATAAAGTTCAAACTTGAAAATATATCGTTGACCTCGTGAAATTTCATTTGATAATCGAGGTAGAAATGGTACAGAAAAGTACTATTTTAAAAGGCGTTAACAGTATCATTGTCAATATGATAGTGGGAGATATTTTATATAAAAACTCTTCTATAAAAAAATATGGATACAAGTACCCTTGAAATATAGAAAAATCACATATATATTCCAACACTCAAATCAATCATTAACAAATTATATTATCATTTTAAGGACAATGTAAATATTAGTTTCATTAAAAAGAAAATAATTGATATTCTTCGCGTTAAGCATTATTACGAGACACAAAAAATAGTCTTTATTGAAGCCCTAAGTGAGTGGAGAACAACAAAAATTGCTGTAAGCACCCTACAGGCAGAGACCCTACTGTGAGTGGTTCACTCTGAACACTATTGAAAAGTTGTACCTTCAACAGTTGCAGAACTTCAGATTGTCAGTTTCTTTAGCTTATCTTCTTAAAATTTTGATAGGTAGTAATTATCGATGATTCTACAATAAAGATATTTAATATTTCTAACAAAAATACAAAGATAGTTACGACAGTAATTACTTCTCGCTTCGTAAAGGAGTTTTATTAAGTTAGTTTGTTTAAAAATGATTCTGATGGTGACCCAGCAGCCTTTAGGAAACAAACTATATTTATAAGTGTAACTTGTTATTCTTCATTTCTTAGTGTTGTTGACTGAATAGAGCAGTTTATATGAGGACTAAGCATTTCTTAATACTTACATGATGTTCCATTTCAATTTTGTATTCATATTAATCCTGTAAGCGTTTCTATTTCAAGCATCGTTAGAATATTACGGCAATCCCTCTTACACTAGTTAATTAATAATGTTTGCCAACAAATTTGTTGAACAAGCATTAATTAATATTTCACAAGGTTATAGATAGAATATAAAGTATGAACTACTAAAATTCAAATTATTAGATACTTCTTATTACCTGCTACAATGGATAACTTAATTTTATCATTTACTATACTATTGGTTGTTAAACATACTACTGTAATGGGTGTAATCCGGAGCAGGGTGGTCTTGGAGAATTGCCTTCGGTATGGATATCAGGAATACAGTGGGTAAAATGTATTTAATAGTAATAATATTTATTATATATGTATTTATTATTCAATCTATAGGTTGGTGGATTAGCCAAACGTTTTACAAACAAGAAGGAGAAGCCAGATTAATGAAGAAAGTATTATCTATTGTCGCTAGTCTTTTGAAGCGCTTGTGCTTGTGTTAACATAGCATGTCCAAGTAAAACTAGCGATAAAGAAGCAGAGAGAGACAAGACTGGCGTAGAGTTGCTGCTCATGCCACCATTTACTGATATGTTAGAATCAGTAAAGAAGATTTACAAAAGAAGGATACACTCTGAAATTGTAAAAGTATCTGATAACGTTCAAGGTAACGTAGCGTTGGCAAACAGTTAGAAGTCAGATGCTACCTTCTCCCAGCACGAACACCATTCGGCAAACGTTACAACAGCACGATAAAAACTAACTTTGAGCTGCGCTGTGCGAAAGTTTATAATTCTATTCCAGCATTCTACTCAAAAACTGTCAAAAATGTTAAAGATATGAAGATGAGTGCTGATGTAGCTGTTGCATCCAGTGCATCAAATGTAATCGTGCATTGATTGTTAGCTCTGGATTAATTTTGTTAAATGATGTAGGCATAGCTATAACGTTCTGTAAAAGACATTAAAGATAATCCAAAACATCTTAAATTTACAGAGTTGGGAAGCTTACAAACTTAAGTGATGCATATGCAGAAAGATTTGGTTTTATGCAACTTACATTGCCTAAATTAACCTTACACCAATGAAGATGGACACCATAATGGAAGACAAAGCTGACTTTACATACGCTGTTGTACGTCGTGAATATAAAGACGGCGCTAAAATTCGACGGTTTAGCTTTAACTAGTCAAAAATTCAGAACTCCTACAATTTCAAAGAAGGTAAAGGCTGCTGCAACTCTAATAAATATATATTATTACTAATCCAAAATCTATAGGAAATACAATCAACAACGCCCGCCTAAATAAAAAAATATACTTAATAGGAGATAAATAATGAAGAAAATAATTTCATTTTATTATACCAGCTTAACTTAGCAGTATTATTAGTTTTAACAGCTTGTTCAAGCAAAACTGAACTAAAAAGAAGAAGAAAAGAACCAGTTACTGTAAAGAAATTATTTCACTTCTCAATGACAGACATGTTAGAAATGAGTCGAAAGATAGGTACTCTTTAAAGAAAGGTTACAACTGAAATCATTAGAAGTTTCTGATAACGTTCAGGTAACGTTGCATTAAAATGACCAAAAGTTGATGCTAACTAACTGCTGAACCATTCGCGGAACAGTTCAACCAAAAAATAATGCTGCTGGCTATTCAACAGTTACAACAGCTGCCTTGTTCATAAAAACTCTTCAAGATATCAAAGATCTTAAAAATGATTCTGCAAGCTGTTCCTTCGGTCCGCTTCTTGGCTCAGTGGCTGGGTACATTGAATCGCTAAAGTTGTTACTCTTAAGGTCAGTAAAACTGCGCTGAGAGCGATATCCGAAAATCAAAATCTGCCGATTCACTAGTAAGTTTCGCCAACCTCGACGGCGCAATGAAAAGATTTAGTATTAACTACAACTTCGTGTCTCTAGAACAGGATTAACTCCTGGTCAACAGTCTAGCTCTTGAAAAGGAGACTTAACATTCCGCTATCTCACTAGTGGCTCGTGAGAGGAATAACAAAGATTGTTCTTTAAAGGTTTAAAACGTTAAAAAGCTTAGCTAGTAGAAAAGTTAAAGTTACATCAACAAAGAACTTAAACCAAAGGACACATGACTCCAGCGTTCTAATATATAATAAAATACTTGGTAGACATTATTTACCCAGTAACTATCTCAATGTTATTATTACTACTAGCTTCTTTTAAATATGCAACAGCCCTCTTAACACATACATCACTATTTAACTAGTAACTACTTATGCAAATATAGGAATGACTTCAAAGAATCGTTTCAGAAATCAATTTTTTGTCGAAGTCTCCACAATTTCAATAGATATCTAAAGTTTTTATAAAGCGAATTTAGATAACCAATAAACCACCATCCATAATTTTCATATAAACCTTATTCATTTGAACTTTTGGATTGAAGCCCCGATTAGTAGAATTTAGATTTAAACTATTGAAATAGCCATCTTTAATTTATGATTCTCTAAAATCTAAATACTTCATATACAAAAAAAAAACGACTTACGTCAATTTCTTTTTCTGTCATCAATAAACTTGGTTGTGTGATTCTTTTCGAAAGCATACAGCATCCTACAGAGTCCGATGATTGCTTGAATAGCTTTAGGTACGAGCAACTCCAAGAGCTCCAGGGCATTCAGAATGCATCATCTTTAACACACAGCTTTCATCTGCTAACGCTAACATAGTCTTGTTACACAGTTAGTAACATCTACAATGTCTTTACCACCTAAACCTTCAAGAATAGTGAAACTTGGAAGTCGTCGTAATTGGCATCATCTTTAACTATGGTTTAGCTGCTTCTTTACCTTTTACGAGGCTCTTTGACTTTTGAGTAAAAGTTTAGTTTCAGCGTCATCTGCTTCACGTCCAGGTGTCATTGGAGTTGAAGTTAGAGATCTAAATACTAAAGTGAACCACAGAAATACCCCAAAATCAGACTGGGTGAACGAACATTTGTGAAGAGTGGTTTTGAACATTGATGACTTTGATTGAAGCTAAGAAGTCAGTTAATCCCTTCCAGGGTACCTACAACTCCAAATTGATACATAGTTGCTGACATTAATGCACCTAATACAAGTGAGTGGCGAATAACGTGGTGCTGCGAATAAAAATGTGAATGATTGGTTCAGTGATTCACGAAATGCAGGCGGTAAGTGCTGCTGGGATTAATACTTCTACAGCTTTTCTTGCTGTCTTTGTGTTACATACATAAACTGAGCTGCTGCTGGTAATCAAATACTTTTGGGTGCAGTAATGAGAATCCACCTTGAGGAATAACTCTTTTAATGGAGTTGAGCTTTGAGAGAACTCTTGAATGTGTTGTACCCAGTAAACTGTGATTCAATTTCTACTACTTCAATTAAAAACATGAATGGATCATGGGCGATGGTATAATCCTGTTGGGATTAAAATTCTTTCTAGGAATGTGTAAGTGAATACTCCTGCCAACTCCAGATACTTTTAAGAATCCTTGTAAAGCAGCAATTCCTAATTGAACTTTGGCCATAATAAGGCTGTTAAAGAAGCAGCTGGAATCATGATAAGGAATCCTACTAAGATTACAGATGTTAGTCAATGGAAAATTCCTAATAATTCAGAGTTTTTTGTCAGAGTATTTGTTGTGAATCCATACTGAGATAGATGCAATAACGATAGAACCAATGATTGAAGTATCTAAAGTGATTGCTCAGCGATTCTTATAATACCTGTGGTAATTTAGAGCGAGCGTTACATCTACACCGAAATTTGAATTAGATTAGAGAATCCGTTGATGAAGTAGTTGCAAACCATAGATTAAGAACAACTTCTAATGCTGCACGACCATTTCTTTTTGCCAAGACCGATTGGAATACCAAGTGCGAATACTACTGGCATTTGGTGCGAGATAGTCATCCTCGCGCTACTACAGACAGAAGTTGTACCAAAGTACCTTCTGTCGCGATGCTCCCTACTAGGTTAGGGTTTTTAAGATTGAAGTTAATCCAACTACTAATCCGAAGAATCGAATAAAATAGATGGCACGTGTATCTTGTATCCAAACGCTGTAGTACGTAACACAACATTTTCCTCCTTTTTTATTTTTCTGCTAATGTTACTTCTAAGCCATTATGATCGAAATAATTGGATAATTTCATCATTAAATATAACAAAACTTTCTTTTACATCTAATTTTCTATTAATAAATACTTAATCAATTTTTCCCCAGCCACATAGAAGATCTTCCCAACCATATATTTTATACGGTAACTCCCCGTCTTTTTTCTCGGCTAATTCATAGAGTATCCTTATAATCCTTTATCAAGTATTCTCTTATAATCAATCTTATGAACAAATAATCTGTGCTGATCTCCATAAAACTTTGAATTATTGTTGTCTGTATAATTATGGGTTGTAGATTTTTGATACATGTCTTCCCTTTGAGTTAGCAAATTCATGACAACTGTAAATTCAATCTCATCATTTATTTTAAGATCGACTTTTAAAATTTTTCTTGATTCGATAGAGATTTGGTTTGTTGTGCATTAAAAATTCCTCTGACTTAACAACTTCACCTTTACTTAATCATTACTAAACCTTCTTCAATTTATCCGATCTCATGAACCTCGATCCAGTAGTAACTGCTATCGCTAACTTTCCATATTCTCCTAAATTTATCTGGCAATAATTTTCCAGTTATCTTCTTTTCACTTAGTAAGCATCTTTTTATTAATCAATTGATTTACTTCTTGCATAGCAACAACATCGTATTTTTTCTCACAATAGTTTTTGCCAAGATATTTTAGTGCAGGTTGATTTTCTTCACAACCAACTATGTACATTAATCGTTAATAGTTTCATGCATAACTTCCACTTCGCTGCATTTGGCTATTTTTTGTTCAAATATCTTCGTTGTGTTCTGGTGATTCGAGATGAGAAGAATCCGGCTTTTCACTGATATTCATAGCAATAACTTTTTTCCAATGCATAATTCGCACGGTTTTTCGTAATCTGCTAACATTTCTTCTTTCTTTAAAACAATATTCTTCAAAGTCAATAAGTGTGTGACCAGTCTTTTTTGTAGTAGTTGTTGTATAATCTTTTATTCTCTTTATTTCCTAGTTTAACTTCAAATCTTCCGTGATAGAGTCTACTACTGCTATCTTTTGCCTTCTTTTAGACACATATCCTGCAGTTCGTAAAGGTTCCGGTAATTTCATCACTTTCTTTACCGAAGATGTAGATATTTTCAAATCAACTAACTCTATTGATTTTCGTTTGCTCCATCACAGAGTTCCTAATGTTAGAGCTCGTTGTGATTTCATGTTACAGTTCCATAGCTTCTTTAGAAGCTAATAAGTTGTTCAGAGATGTCAGTTGCTGGAACTAATTTTTCTGCAACACTTACATTATAGTTTTCAACTGAGAATACGTTTAAGTATTTGTTAGCTTCTGGATGATTTATTGTTCTGATAGACGCATAGAATTAAGTGAATGATATCTTGAGCTATAATATATCACGTTTTCTTTACTACGAAAAGAATATAATTTTTCTTTCCAGGTAGTTTACCATTTTAATATCTAAGTATTTTTTGAATTTACATATAAAGCGTTCATTTGTTGACGTTTATATTCGTGGAATCTCTTGATTTGGTATCGTAAAGCAATACCTTTTCGTCTAATTCAATACCTTCAGGTTTCTTTTAGGTATTTAAGAACTATTAGTTTGTTCTGCATTATTTCTTCTAATTTTGCTGCTACTTCCTTTATCAACAAGTAACGTAATTTTCCTAATTTAGTTGCATCAGTTAAGTACTCATCACCAATTAGTTCTTTTAAATGGCTGCTAATGAATTATTAGAAAATTCTAATAACGTCTGAATGTAATACCACATTAGTTTTGTTGTTAATTTCTCTCTGGATATAATTCCATAGAAAGTATTTTAATTCAGAGTTTTAAATGTTCCAATTATTCATGATATCAACCCCGTTTACACACTGTTAGAGAAGTGAATATACATGTTTTGCCATGTGGCCTCTAAAATGTTTATCGATGATTTGAATATCTACCTTCATATTTTTCTCTAATAACGGCATCTAATTGTTTTGATGATTGTTACTAGTGTAGCACTACTTCTTCATTATGCTAATAGCCATTTTCTAATGCCTCAGCTAATATAGTGTCAATTGAATGTAACCAGTCATTTTTGGTGTTGTATTCTTCAGAGATTCAATTCCGTGTTTTCGATTTAGTAAACGAATTAATTCAGGAATTACCATGCCCAGGTGAGTATCGTTAATTTGAACATAACATATTCATGTAATCATGAACATTGCTTGCGTTATTTCGCTAAAATCAGTTGAGCATTTGATACCATGGAAGTATTGTTGGTAAATGCAACGTAATCAATTCACCATTTTTATCACTATCATCAGGATATAGGGCCAATATTTAAGTTTTTCAATTTCAGTTTTATCAAAACCAGTTCCGTTTTCAATAATACTGCTATCAGTTGATCAATATGAATGAGTTTAGATAGTTTTTGTTATCTTTTTTTGTATCCTGACACATCAATTCTTTTAATGTGAGATTGAGTTTGATTTTGAAAGGTACTGTATATTTAACATCAGTATCTCTTGTACATGAATCATCTTCAATCAAGTTTGGCTCGGCATGACATTTCACATTTTTTAACAAACACTTGTCAGATAAACCTGGTGTTAATTTAATCCAACTCCATCACCAGTATTCCTAATGATGAAATTGAGTCGATGAAGCATTATAAACGTGGTGCCGTTACCTAATGGCAGAGGTTCTAATTCGGCTTCTTCATCACTAGGAAAAACGTTTACATTAGCAGCTTTTAGTCTTTTCGATACCCTTCATAAATACTAAGTTGATTAAGTTGTTTGATAGTTTACCAATAAAAATTCAGCAGCTGAAATATAGTAAAAACTTTTTATGCTATTTAAAAGGCTTTTTTGTCAACTTCATCTTTTAACATAGTTTAATAATTGTTTATAAATTTCTTTTGTTTTCTAATGTACTAAGTTCTTTTGTTTTATCAATACATATTTAGTGAATGTCATTTATACCCTCTCTTGAATATCTGCATATTTTTTTTAAAATTCTTTTCTCTCTCTTCTGTTAAATCTTCTACCGACATTCTCTCCACTCGGTTTTCCTCAACTGTTGATGGACATTCCATTCTGCTTGTTACATCTTTATCTAATAAATCTGCATTATTGATTGCATAATCACTCTGAAGAGTAAATTCCTCTAATCATTGCTTCAATGGTGTGACTTTTCTTCATTACAGCGATTTAGAAAGTATTGAAACTAGTTCTTATTCTGACTCACTCAATTTCTCAACCACCATCCGTACTTCATCATTGTCTGTGTTCCAGTGTATACTACACTATTTTGTGTGTAATGGTGGCCATTGATCTAAATTATCTTCTCCTGGGAAAGCAAATTGAAGAATTTTCATTCCAGGATAACCAGAATCATCTAATAATTTTTCTGTTTTTCATCCAATAAATCCAAAGATTTTCTGCGATAATTGGTAAATCACCTAATTGTTCTTTAATTTTTTGGAATAAATTCCAATTCTGGACCAGCTTCCCAAGTACCATTTACAAATTTCAACATCTTTATCAATTTTTGAAATCAAGAGAGTCCTTTGAGTAATGATACATACGAAGTACATCATAGATTTTAAAACTTTCTTGTGCTCAATAAATCCTGCATAGGAAACCTTGTTCTTTGTATTTTCACAATCGTAAGTTAGATTTACCCCAAAGTTGTCAGTTGGACCTGATATCGCGGACATCCAGCTACAGTGGTCCATTGTTCTCATCGCTTTAAATAATTCTGGCATTGTCCACATTTCTTTTATCAACGCCACGCCGATTGGCATATCCGCAATAGTTTTAACTCCTTTATCATTAGCATATTCTTTTTAATGCACAACCATTGTTTAAAGAAAAAGTGACGCCAACTGTGTAGTATCTTATGCTATGCCGACTCCATTAGAAATATTTTCTCGTGCAGCTTTTTCACCTTTTTTTAATATCTTCATCCCGAGTAGATAAAACTTTGATATCCGAAACTTTCTTTAATTTGCCATATCTTTCAGCGTAATCAGCTGTAACCGGGTGCTGAATTTTTCAATTTCAAGCTAATACATTGCTATATTTTGCGATTATTATAGCAACAGCTTTTTCTAAAATTGGTCTTCAGCAAATAATAAAGCATAATCTATTTTTCAGAGTTTTCTCCAAAGTTAACATTTGAGTAATCACTTTCTTCTTATAAAAATCCTTCTTCTTTCCAATAAAGAAAAATCAATTGATTTAAGTTTCCCTGCTGCACTGAGAAACTTTGATAAGATTGAATCCCATAACTTGGCAATTTATTGACGAATTTTTAATATGTTTGTTTTGTTTCTTCTAAAGAAATCAACGAAATCATATGCACTTTTACCAAAAAGTTCCTACCATTCTCACAGTAATGATGTAATAAATAAAACACCACTTGAACGTTTTGTCGTTTTAATTCCACTCATCATATTTTATAACCTTATTTACAAAATGATTTTTCAACAACAATATTATAATAAAACACTTTCATTTTTATCAACACTTTATTTATATATTCTTTTTATTTTCTTCTACAACATATACGTAAATGTTATAATATGTTTGTAAGATGTATAACCTTGCAATTCTTATCAACTTCATTTATAATTAAGTAGGTAATTTTAAAAGAGAGAACAGTAAAGAGTAAATCATATACTTGATAAATACAAAAAGGTCTGTAGTCTCCAAGGAAAAATAGATGCTCGTTTTTATAAGCGTAATACAAGTTCTAAGAGTGAAAATGAGTTAGTAAAAGAATGGGTTATTCAAAAGATACTATTAAGAAAACTTTGTCTTTATTAGAAATTAATGGTTATATCCAAAGATTAAGGTAAAAACTCACAATTCTTGGACACGGAAGAATAAAAATAATTGTTGTTAGGGGTCTTAAAACTTTGCTGAATTAGTATCATTGAAGAAAGTGAAATCAAGACTACACTAAGTCTTTATATTTTCCTTCAAGGTGAAAAGAAAATAATGGATATTTTTAGTGCAGATATTAGGAATAATAGTTTTATAGGGATTAGTCAGTAGTAGAACGTTAACACGGCGAAAAAAATTAGGTACTGAGGGTATCATGTTTCGATGAAATCTTGTTCCATTTATTAATAAAGTACTTAGAATCATCTATTTACAAGTAATACTTGAAAAGAATTAGGATTAAATATTACACACACTCACGACGTCAAATAGCATTTAGATACGCTACAGATGAAGACAACATATGGATGTTGGTGAGATACAATATGGTCGCAGTTGTTGAAAGTATTACTTATTTATCAGTGAAACATACTACAGCCTGGAATACTTGGCTACGAGACCAAGACAAATTCACATTTGTAACAATGGCCAAAAGATAAAAGACGACTTATAAATTGCGATTTTATTGATCTAATTTTATAGAGTCCGTTTTCTTTGTTTAATTTTACTCTTTCGATATTTTTACGTATGGTGGCGGACGGTTTCATCTAACTGTTGTCATTTAGACAATTCGAGAGTGGATGTCACCTTGAAATTAGGCCTGTGGTCCTAATTTCACCGAGTAGCTTTACTGAGTTTCCATTTTCACCAGTACTGAAAATATTTGAGTAAAATTAATAATGGTCTGAAAATTTGATCATGTATGTTTAATAATTATTCTACCATACTGTTTTGGCAGTAGCTGAGTAAAACACGCTTGTGTTTTACTGCGAGAAAGAAATAAGACTACGGGCATATCTAACTGTGGATATATCGCTCTTTGAGAAGGAACAAAGGAGTATGGAGGTGTCACTGAAAGCTTCATAAAAACAGGAAAAGATATAACAATTTAAAAGTAATATAGATTGTTTATACATATACTAGGCTGAGTAAAGGAAAATTATTCCTCTATCAGTTTTAATTTATTCAAGATTATTTTTAATCTTTCTTCTAATTCTGCTACCCAATTCTTCGAATCAGGTTTTCCAAGAAGTGCGAGACATATTATGCTTGTGCCTTCACTCCTGGTTGATCCAAATGGATTTAATCCTTGCATGTATCCAGAAATGCCTACAGCTTTTTCGAAGAAGTATACTAAGTATCCAAATGTGAACTCGCTCATATCAGGAAGTTCTACTGCAAGTTGGTTTCTCCATGCTGTGTGAGCAAAGAGTTCAACTTCGATGCTAGTATTTAGAGAATCCAGCAGTTTTTCCTGCTAAATAGTTTAATCCATCAAGATTGTCGTCAACGCTTCTTAGACTCGATATCTTTGTTTCAGGTGATTTAACTTTCGGGTAGTTTCTAATAGAACGACGATCCTTCGCGAACATATTGTCCCACTTAGAGGTGTAAGTCAGTTGAGAAGCAAACGCTTGATGGGTATAATGCTTTTCCATCTTTACGCCAGACTCACCATAAAAGTTGTTTCCACCACTCGTTAAAGTAGACCAGTGATGGTTCATAAGATGCAAGGATGCAATTAAATTTACCTTTTTGTTGTAAGATATTACGCATTTACAGCATATGCTGATAAGCAATATGCTTAAATCTGGTGTTGACAGCTCATCTTGGTGAATTTAGCTCCAGCCATTATTTTATCAATATCAACTCCACTTCACGGCAGTTGGAGGTAGTCCTACTGCAGTTAGAACTGTAGCGTCCACCTACATCATCAGGTACTACCACAAATGCTTTCGTATCCTTCATCATCAGCTAATGCGTTTTAACAGCTCCGCAGGCTTTATCAGTTATGTAAAGATTCTTTCTTTTGCTCCTTCTTTCACCATGTTTTCTTCAGTAATTCTTCTTTAAAATACGGAATGCAATTGCAGGCTCAGTGGTTGTTCCAGATTTAGAAATCACATTTACAAGAAAGTCTTTACCTGTGGTTTTTAAGTAATTAACTTCAATTCTCTTGAGTATAAGTTGATGAAATAGTGTGACCAACGAAGAAAATTTTGGAGTTTTTCTTCCTTCTTCATGAAGTTATAGAAGCTATCGTTTAGCATTTCTATTGCTGCACGAGCTCCAAGGTAAGATACAATACCAATAACTACTAGTACATCAGAATTGCTTTGGATGCTAGCTTCTTTAATTCTAGCAAATTCTTCTTTGTCATAATCGGTTGGTAAATCTAACCAACCTAGGAAGTCATTTCCTATTCCAGTTTTATTGTGTAATTGATCGTGGCAGCTGCATGCGCTTCCATATTTTTCACTTCTTGTTCGTTAAGAGAGTTTGGTGCTTTCGAGATGGTCAAAATTTAGAAAGTGCATTTTTGTTCTCCTATTTTCATCTTTGTGCCATAAATCATTTGTTGGCTTGTCGTCTATAATATAATCGTAAATTAGTTCAGAGAGCTTTCTGTCACCGTTGTGCCTAATCGTATTGTATCAACGATCCCTACATCATTGTTATCAATTTTGTCCACGTTTTTCTATTTTCTTGATCGATTTTTGACCGGTTCTTGTTTTTCTTTGTGATATTTTCGATAAAATACTACTCGTCAATTCGGGAATTTTGCAATTACTAAATCAAAATGTCTTCCACATGTTTATGTATTTGCAATACGTATGTAATCGCAGGATACCGTATAATTGTCTGGTTTCACCATGTTGAGTCATATGACATTACATACATATATATAGCTTTTACTTTCTCTAATTTTCTCGAAACTTGAGAATCACTAAATTGGAATAATTGGAAATGCTCTATAAACTACACTGGATGCCCATTCGTATATAATCTGCCCTGTTCTATAGCTTTGCTATACACATCTTCATTGGGTTTACCCTAGAAGGTGTAATATAAAACATAGTCTATCCTCCACCTGGCTTCAGTAGTTGAAGATTCGCTTGCTCGTATTCTCTCTCCTGTAGAAAGAACGGCATTTAACGTTTGCATGTCATTAGTTGTGGGTACAATACTGACTCACGGACATTTGGAGTTCTACTCATAATCTTAACCGCAGTGAAAAATCACCATGAATATCTGTCTGGCAGCTGGCGATGGGGTGTTTCTGCAACTGGGTGACCTGTTTCTCCCACTATCAAAACGATACTGGAGGCATCTTTTCCTAAGTACGCGGTTCATACATCTGTTGCAAAGCTGCAATAACATTTCTAATATCCTGGTGAAGGTATATTCATATCACTACGCATCTTCAGCACTTCCACCATCATCTGCTACTGTTACTACCGTTATAGTACAAAGTGGATATTTTGCAGCGCTTAAAGAACTGATAAACCTGTATCCTCGACCAATAAGTAACTTCTTTTACTTTAGTTCTCATTTTACTACCTACACTTATTAATATCGCGATGTTCTAAATGCTACTCTAACTTTCTTTGACGTCGCCTATCCTCCATGTAACCTTCTTTGCGCACTAACAGATCACGTAAACTTTCCTCCGGTGCGTCCTACAGCTACGCGGCTTTATCTCTTCCTTCATATTGGTGCCCTGTCGATCGCCGCCGATCGTAGTCTGAATATCTGTCATGCGTTCTTTGGTCACTTCATCTTCAAAAGCTTATAATCGCTGGACCTCTTTGTCTTGACCAGTCTCGAAGTTCGTGTATAAAATGGATTTCGTGAAAACTGAACATCTATGTTATCTGCATCAATTGGTACATATGACGCCCTATCCAGGCTGAGAAATAGTAATATGCATTAACCCTCTTTCTTTTCGATTCCAAAATCCTCTAATGTCTTAAGATCTTAACTGTTGCATTTGTAGTATCATAAATATACTCGCTATGCCGCTATTAGCGTCCATAATCTTTTCTTTCTTGAGCAATTCCCTCAAGTAAACTAAACTCACTAGATAATGGATGATTTTTCTAGTCTTATATCTATTTACCAATACTTGGTCTTCACTATCTAAATGTTATACGAACATCAAAATATTCATTTTGTAATATTTTTAATACTCTTTCCCAAATCAACAAAATAAGACTTTGCTTCTTATATCAATGCTTAGCTGTCTTATCGATATCTTTTCTTCAATTATCCTTAAGAAATCCTCTACAACCAATCCAGGCAAATTATCTGTACAAAAATACCCTGATTTTCAAAGACTTCTAATGCTGTATTTTTCCCTGCTCCACTTATTCCCTGTTATAATAACTAATTTTTCTTCATAGCTTCACATCCATCTTTATAATATTGTGTAAGTTTTATGAATGATAAATTCTAGTTTAACAAACAGACTCATCACTGCTCCACCATATTGTCTCATTTATTTGTGTAGTATTTTAAAAGTTATATATAAACCTACTGTTTAGATTTCTCTTACAGTGGTTTATTACTAATTACTATTTCCTGGTAGTAGTATTATTCCCAGTATTTCTTCCGCTAGATTGAGCTTCATTAGAATTTCCTCCTTGTGACTGAGGATTAGTGTTATTACCATTTTGCGGAACATTTTGATTTGTTGTATTACCATTATTATCTTCAAAATTATTTCCGTTACGATTATTATTGTCGTTATTGTCGTTATTATCGTTATTGTTATTTCTTTGTTTCTCTCTTTCTTCTTGGTTACGTCTATTTTGTTCCTCAATATTTCGACTCACTATCAGAAATAACCTTAACTCCTCCGTTAATAGAACCTACATTTTCTGGAACTTTAAATCCTTTAGGCGGATGAATACGAACTATATTCTGCATGTTTAGTCGATACAATACTTGTGTTTTCACAGTATCATCATCTGTCAAATATTTTGTAGGTCCATCTACCGTGTCAAAACCTTGCCATACAGCCATTGTATAGTTACTTGTATACCCAATTGTCCAAGAATCCTTAGCATAATTATCAATATCAAAATTATATTTTTGTGCTTCTCCTGAACCAAAAGTAGTTGTACCAGTTTTCACCCCCATATCAGCTCCAGAAACACGAGCAAATGAAGCTGTACCGTTTACTACATTTCTTAACATTGAAGTCATAATATAAGCAGTAGATTCTTTAATAACACGTTTCCTATCATCTTTACTGAAACTCTTCACTTCAGAACCTTCACTATCATAAACTTTCTTAATAGCTTTTGGTGTTGCGTAATATCCTCCATTACTAAACGGAACATACGCGCCAGCCATCTGTAATGGTGAGAACCCATCTCCACTTCCTCCAATTGGAGTAGTAATAGAATCGTCAGTAATATCCATACCAACATTATTTTGCGTGATTGTTTTACTCTGTGAGAGCAACTTCTTGATATGTTTTAATAGCTGGAATATTATATGACCAAACTACAGGCATTATTTATAGTAATATTACCGTGGAATTAGTCTATCCCAGTTTTGAATTTGGGATCCTGAAGTTTCGAGTCATTAACCGTATGATGAACCCCATTTAGATACTCTACCGCAGGTCCAAAGCTAGTATTGGTTTAATTGATGAACCGGGTTGTAATTTGAGCGTGTTGCGATATTAAATCCATGGAATGTTTGTTTTTACCCATAAGAGCAGCTATTCCACTATTTTTCGTTATTTAATACAACCATAGCCACATTACTAGCTTGTTTTATTCCTGCATAGTTAGCATTTACACTTTCTGTTAAAGTATCTTGAATTTTTGAGTCAAAGTTAGTATAAATTTTAAGACCTAAGTTTAATACGTCACCTTCATAATCTTTAAATTCTTTACTATAATTCATTTACAATTTGATTCATATATAGAATATCTTTGAATCAAAATTCACTTTGATAGTAGTCACGTTCACTTTCATCACGCTCTATTAGTCCGTCTAACACATTAGCTTTTTGAGCTGCTGTTGATTCGGCTTCTGAGATTTTCCCATGATATTGCATTAAATATAATACAGTATCACGACGTGCCTTAGCCGCTTCTGGATTATCATATGGATTATATGTATTAGGGTGTTGAGGTAATCCTAAAGCGCCATCTGTGAAAAAGTATAGTGAGTTTAACTCTTTTCAAAAATAGTACTTAAAGCAGTTTTCCAAACCATATACTCCATCTGAGTAATAGATTCTATTCACATACATTGTGAAAATAGATTCTTTATCATAGTTTTGTTCAAGTTTATATGCAAGATATGCTTCCTGAACTTTACGTTTCATACTTTTATTATCATCTAAAAATGTTCTCTTGATTAATTGTTGAGAAATTGTAGATGCACCTTGAGATCCAAAACCACTCGTAAGATTTGAAAATACCGCTCCTACTAAACGTCTAAAATCGACTGCTCCATGTTCGAAGAATCGATTATCTTCTGTAGCTAAAATTGCATCTTGCATTTTTGTTGGAATATCTGATGTATTTAGATTTTCACCAATTTGGTTTCCTAATTTTGCTACTTCATTATTATTCACATCATAAACGATTGTTCTAGAGTTATTGTCTAGTATCTTAGAGTCAAATGCAGGTGCTTGATAAATCCAAAATACACATAGTAAGAATAGTGATATAATAGCGACACTTGGCTACATACAATCCATATCTTAAAATCTCATCCATAACGTTTTTATTGGATTTTTAGAATTTGGATTACTAATTCTATTTGGACCAAATGGGCGTCTTGGCCTCCTGGTCTACCAGTTCTTGCTGATTGTTGACTATTTCTCAGTCTCACAGGAGGCAGCCTTGTCTTTAGTGATTAGGATTTTGAGGCCTTTGTTGTTGGTTAGAAGAACCTGCATTTTGTGCATTTCTTCTTATTATTTCTTCATTTTGTTAATGGCCTTCTTTGTTGTCCATTATTCGTCGGATTATTATCTAGATATATATCCACCTGGCATAACACTCTTTTCTTTTCTTGAGAGATGTCATCGTCTCTTCTCGATAGCCGACTATTATTATGTTTCTGCCATAGTATATCCTCTCTTTTCGATATTTAAACTTTCTTTTTGATTTGAACTCATTTTTCTAATATAAAATGATAAATTATACTACATTAATTTTAATCTATATTGATCAATTTACTTTTGCATAATATTAATTATTATTTAATATTGTAACATTTACAAAGATTTTATAATTATAGTTTTGTTAATTAATACTTAATTTAAATCACAAATTAGTATTACTAAGCATAATTCAAAAAGGGTAATTCATTAAGAATCACCCTCATATTATATCGATTTTATTATTATCAATATCTTATTAATTAAAATTACTTGTTAACCTTATTTCTTTATAATGTTTTTACTTAGTTAACGCTACTTCTATATCACTAATAGGCTGCTTTTAGCTGCTGCAATTCTCGCGAATTATAACACGATATGGTGAACAAGAAACATAACCTAAACCAATTTTTGAACAAAGTAGAATTGATTTTTCATCTCCACCGTGTTCACCACAAATTCCTAGTTTAATATTAGGTTTTACAGCTTTTGCTTTATTAACAGCAATCTTCATTAACTCTAGTACTCCACTCCATCTAAATGAACAAAATGGACCCTGACTCTAAGATATCTTATAGACATCGATAAATTTCTCTACATCATCTCTGAACAACTCAAATGTTAATTGTGTTAAGTCATTTGTTCCGAAACTCAGAAGAAATCTACGTGTTCAGCCAATCTTATCAGCTACTACACAAGCTCGTGGTATTTCAATCATAGTTCCAACTTTATAATTAAAAGTCCGCATTGTATAACTGTATTTCTTTTCAACTAATTCAACTATTTGCTCACGTAGAACTGCAAGTTCTTTTTCTAAACCTACTAACGGAATCATAATTTCTAGCATTAACTTCAATTCCTTCTTTACGTGCTCTAATCGCTGCTGAACTAATCGCTTTTAGCTTGCATTAAATATATTTCTGGATAAGTTGTTCTAGACGACAACCACGGTGCCCCATCATTGGATTAAACTCAGCAATACTACATGTGATTTTAGCTTCTAATTGACTAACACTACTCCCTATTTCCTCGGCAATAACTTTTTACAGTTTTTAATCTTTCGGTAAAAATTCATGAAGTGGTGGATCTAATAATCTTATGTTAACAGATTTACCTTTTGCTTCTTTAAAAATTTTATAGAAACTCATCACTTTGAATTGGTTGCTAATCTCATCTAAGAATCTTATTCTTTCATTTGTATCTGAAGCTAGTATCATTTTTCTAACTAAGCTAATTCTATCTTCTTCAAAGAACATATGCTCTGTTCTCACATAATCCAATTCCTTCCAGCCCTGAACTCGAAAAGCGACTGCATCAACTTCATTATCAGCATTTGCTAGTACTCAGACTTCTACTCATCTGCCCATCCTAAAAGTTTATTGAATCTATCGCTGAATCTAGCATCTATTTTATCAACTTCTCCTAGATAAACCTTTGGCCACTACTTCCATCAACAGAGATTACATCTCCTTCTTTTAGTGTGTAATGCCGGCAATTTTTAATGTCATCATAATTAATAATCATGTTTTGGCAACCACATACACAGCATTTACCCATTCCACGCCTATTACTACCGCAGCATGCGATGTCATTCCTCCGCGTAGAGTTACAATGGCTTCTGAGCTAACCATACCTTCAATATCTTCAGGTGATGTTTCTTCTCTTACTAATACAACAGGTTTTTGTTTTCGCCAGCTTCAACCGGCTTCACGAGCGAGTAAAATAAATTCTCCCACAGCCGCAATCATGCGAAGCCACTAACCCTCTTGAGTTAATTGTTGTGCTTGTTTCAATGATTTATCTTCAAATGTAGAATGAAGAAGTTTTGTTAATTTCTTCTGTACCAACTCTTAGAATAGCCTCTTCCTTACTAATAACATCTTCTTCTACTAACGAAACTGCAACTTCAACAACAGCATTTGGTGTTCTCTTAGCATTTCTAGTTTGAAGAATATATAGCTTACCGTCTTCAATAGTAAACCCAATATCTTGCATATCTTTGTAGTGTCCTTCAACTTCTTAGAAATCTCCACAAACTCTTTATATAAATGTGGCGAATCTTGTGCAAGTCCACTAATATTTTTCGGTGTTCTAATTCCTGCAACTACATCTTCTCCCTGTGCATTAATTAGATATTCTCCGAATAATTCATCTTCACCAGTTACAGGGTTTCTACTAAACGATACTCCAGTACCACAATTATCTCCCATATTCCGAAGACCATGGCTTGAATGTTTACAGCAGTCCCTAATTTATCACTAATGTTATGAAGTCTTCTATATGCTTTAGCACGATTATTATCCAAGATTTAAATACCAACTTCAATAGCTAGCATAAGTTGTTCTTTTCACACTCATCGGGAATTCACGACCTACTTCTTTTTGTAGATTTCTTTGAATTCCTCAACAACTTTAAATAAATCTTTTCTCATTCATATCACTATCTTGTTCATAGCCATTTCATTTTTAACTCAGTGTTAAAAACTTCTTCAAATTTATATTCTCTACATCCATTACTACATCTAGAGAACATTTGAATAAATCTTCTATAACTATCATAAAGCAAAACGATAATTATTATTTTTCTTAGCTAAAGGCGATGGTTGTTTCATCATTCAATCCCTAGATTTAAAAATTGTATCCATCATTCCAGGCATTGAAAATACAGCACCACTTCGTGCAGATACTAATAATGGATTTTCTATACTCCCTAACTCTTTACCAATATTTTTTTCTAAAATTTCTAATTGTTCATTAATTTGTTTTAAAATCTAGGTTTAATTCGTTCCCCATTTCATAATAACTATTACAGCTTTCTGTAGTAATAGTAAAACCAGGTGGTACATTGATCCCTAATCCCTTCATTTCTGCAGAGATTCATCTTTACCCCCAAGTAAAGATCGCATTTCTTTATTTCTTCACTGAAATTATAAACATATTTTGTCATTTTAAAATTCCCCCATCACATTTTTGTTACAGTATATAATTATTTATTAAATGTTAAACTTCTAAGCCGCGTTCTCTCATTATCCCAATTATTAATTCTGCAGTTTCCTCTATAGCTTTATTTTTGAACATCTATTATCGGACAACCAATTTTCCCCATAATTTCTAACGCGTACTCTAATTCTTCAAATATTTGGATTTCATCTGTATAATCAGTATTTCCATCCACTCCTAAAGTTTTAATCTTTCTTCCCTCAACTTATTAGTTGTTCTACTGAATTTGTTAAACCAATAATCTTTCTTTTACTTCATATAGTTGCTCTGGTAGTATAAATCTTGTACAATAGGAACATTCATAACTTTTAATGTTTCTATTTGCTAGATATAAAGCTTAATGAGTGTTTTAGACGTTCTTGATACTCCCAAAATAACAATATCCGCCTCTTTAAGACCATTAATATCCTTTCCATCATCATACTTTACAGCAAATTCCAATGCATCAACCCTTTTGAAGTACTCAGCTCCCATTTTTCTGTTTAAACCTGGATTCCCTTCAGCTTTTATTCCAAGTTTATCTTCGAAAGTATTTAGCATATCACTTAACAGATCTATAACTTTTATATTTTTCTAACCCTTTTTCTTCACGTATTCAGCTAAGGCACTATCCACCAATGTTTGAACTATTACATCCCCATCATTTACATTCGACATAATACAATCTATTTTTTCTATCGTACAAACATTCGAATTCTTCAATACCTTAAAATCAGCTTTCCCATAAGAAAACTGCACTAAAGCTGCATCTACAACATCCTTCGCAGTATTCCCTATTGAATCTGAAATTATATGTACAGTTAACATATTATCCCTCCAATATTTCCAATAATAATTTAATTAATGTAGTTTTTGAAATTTTTCCGATGATCACCTTGCCACCATCCTCATCTCTTACGACAGGTAAGCAGTCAATCTCGTGTAAAATTAACTTCCTTAAGGCATCACTAACTAATTCATCTTCATATATGTATATTACATTCGGTACACGTGTCATCGCTAGTACTATTGGAAGATTTTTGACCGTCAGCATTTCTTTGATAATTTCAACATATCTTTTCTAGATGTTACACCTACTAGGTGATTATTTTTCATCTACAATAAAGATTGTTCCTACATCATATATAAATAATTTAGATAATACATCCGAGAAATTGCTGTACTTTAGCTGTTATCGCTATCCCCATAAACATCTTTTAACTAATTTATTTTTATTTCTTCACGTTGTTCTCCTGGTGAAAAGTTATAATTATAATAGTAACCTACATTAGGTTTTGCTTCTAAGATTTCTAGCATCCCTAATACAGCCAAATCGTTTCTTAAAGTAGATTTCCCAAAGATAACTTCTCAGCTATCTCATCACTTGTAATTGGCTCAAAATTCTTTACTATCTCAATTATAGCTTTATGTCTCTCAGTAAGTTTCATTGTTCCTCCTTCTTGTATTATATTTTTTATTATATCAATATATTACACATTAATTCAATAGTTATAATAAATTAATGTGTACAATAAAATCTATTATGTATAATTATTTCATTTTTAAATGGTATTTCTCCTACATTCCTATCCTACTTTATTACTAATATATTAAAATAGAGTTACTCATTGTCTATTTTATTTAAATTTAAATGTTTATATGTTATAATAAATTTAATAATATATCGAGGTGAAAATTGTATGTCAAAATTATCAAAATTATTTGCAATCGGTACAGGTATAGCCGTTGCTAACTATTACTCAAAAAATCCAAACAAAGTTGAAGAACACACTGAATACGTTAAGAAAAAGTCTAAAGATTACTATGGTTAACACGTTGTATGATTCGATACACTAAGAAAAATGGTGTTGAAGAAGCGGCAATCTACCTATACAACGACCTAGTAAAAAATCTTAAAAAAGCTAAAAATGCTTTAGAGAATAAATACAACGATGCTGTTGATTACGGAAAGGAATTATCTAGTAATGTAACAGACATTAAAGAACACGTATCTAGCGTAAAAGAATATACTCAGAAGTTAAAGAAAACTTAGGAGATGCATCGTTGAAGAATTCAAACCTTCAGTAGAAGCTTACAAAAGAAAAAAAGCTCTTCTTCTTTCGAAAAATTAAAGATCAAGTATCAAATATTAAAAAAAGACGTTAATGAAGCAAATGTTCAAGAAAAAGTTGAAGATTTCACTAATAAATCAACTGAAACACTAGATTCAGTTAAAGAACGCGTTGAAACTGAAGTTCTAAAAATACTCCTGAACAAAAAGAAGAAAAAAATAATATAACGAGGATTTAAGATGAATCTATTATCACTAAGTACTCTTTCCTAATACAGGGAAACAGTTAAAAATTATGGTGCATACATTGGTATAATCATTATAATTGCAGTAATTTTCTTCTTAATTTGGAGAAAAAGAATAATAAAGATAATTAAAAAGCTCTAAGCTAGGTAAAACTAGCTAGAGTATTACAATTAATCTACATCTATTTACTACATATTGAATAAGAGAGTAACTCGATAAAATCTATACGATTTTCAGAATCACTCTCTATTTTTATTTTATACTATTTTAAATTATCTAATGCAGCTATTCTTTCTTTGACACTATCATATTGTTCTTGATATGTTGCTTGTTTTTCTTTTTCTTTAGCTACAACCGCTTCTGGAGCAGAACCAACAAATTTTTCATTAGAAAGTTTTTTGTTTACTCGATCTAATTCTTGTTGTAATTTTTCTAATTCTTTTCCTAAGCGTTCTTTTTCTTTTATCCACGTCGATTAAATCACTTAATGAAACGTAGATTTCAGCACCTGGTAAAATACGGCTAATATCAGTTTCGCTTGCTTCTACTTCGCGTTCAATAATAAGTTCGCTAGGACGAGCAAATTTCTCTAGGTACGCACTACCACTTAATAATACATCTTTTACGCTATCTTGTGAGTATTTAATTTTAATAGGAATCTCACGAGACATAGGAGCATTCACTTCACTACGGATATTACGTACTGCTGTGATTACATCTTGGATGAATTGCATATCTTCTGTTTCTTTTTCAAACACTAGACTTTCTTCAACTTTAGCAAATTCACTAGTCACAATACTATCTCCTGTGTGAGGAATGTGTTGCCAGATTTCTTCAGTTACGAATGGCATAAATGGATGTAACATTTTCAGAGAAGCATCAAGTACATATACTAAAAACAGATTTAGTTGTTTTTCTTCGCAGCTTCATCTTCACTCGTTTAATGAAATCTTAGCAATTTCAATATACTCATGAACAGAATTCTTCCCATACGAAGTTGTAAAGAATACGGCTTGCTTCACCAAACTCATATTTTTCGAATAATCTTTCGAAATCTTCAATAGTTTTAGCAAGTTTTGTTAAGATATATTTATCAGCTAATGTTTTTTCTCCAGTTAAATCAATATCACTGTATTCGAAACCTTCAAGGGTTCATAATTACAGAAACGAGAAGCGTTCCAAATTTTTATTGATATAGTTCCAACTTGCTTCGATTTTCTCAGTTGAGTAACGTAAGTCTTGACCTGGTGTTGAGTTAGTAGCTAAGAAGTAACGTAAGCTATCAGCCCGTATTGTTCGATTACTTCCATTGGATCTACACCATTACCAAGTGATTTACTCATCTTGCGACCTTTGTTCATCACGTACTAAACCGTGGATTAAACAATCTTCAAATGGACGAGTACCTGTGAATTCTAATCCTTGGAATACCATACGAGCAAACCCAGAAGAAGATGATGTCATATCCAGTTACTAGACAGCTATTTGGATAGTAACGTTTGAAATCTTCACTCTAAGTCTGGCCATCCTAATGTTGAGAATGGGAATAATGCTGAAGAGTACCAAGTATCAAGAACGTCTTCATCTTGAACATAGTTTTCAATATCTTTTGGTGGATTTACATCAACATAAACTTCACCTGTTTCTTTTGTGATACCATGCTGGAATACGGTGTCCCCAAACCATAATTGACGAGAAATACACCAGTCTTGAATATTTTTCCATCCACGTATTTAACGTATTTTTCAAAACGAGGTGGATAGAGTTAACTTTTCTATCTGCATCTTTTTGATTTTCTAAAACTTTATCAGCTAGAGGTTTCATGTCAACAAACCATTGTTTAGAAAAGGTATGGTCAACAACAGCGCCACTACGCTCAGAGTCGCCCTACTGAGTGAAGGTGTTTTTCAATCTTGAAGCATACTCACTTTCTTGTAAATCAGCAATAAGAGCTTTTTACGACATCTCGAAACGATCCATACTGTTATATTTATCAGCATGTTCATTCATAACAGCACCTTCATCCATAACGATGATGCGTTCTAAGTTATGACGTTCACCTACTTCAAAGTCATTTGGATCGTGTGCAGGAGTTATTTTAACTACTCCACTTCCGAAATCTTTTTCTACATATTCATCTGCAATAACAGGAATTTCTTTTGTTTGTTACTGGTAAAAGAACTGTTTTATCAATATATTTTTGATATCTTTCATCTTCAGGGTGAACAGCAACCGCAGTATCTCCGAATAGAGTTTCAGGACGAGTAGTTGCTACTTCTAGATAATCCCCACTTCCATCAGCTAAGAAATATTTAAGGTGATAGAATGCACCTTCTACGTCTTTGTGAATTACTTCTATATTAGATAATGCTGTTCTTTGAACTGGGTCCCAGTTGATAATTTTCTCACCGCGGTAGATTGTACCATTATTGTAGTGATCTACGAAAATTTTTGTAACTGCTTTGTTTAATCCTTCATCTAATGTAAATCTTTCTCTTGAATAGTCTAAACCTAATCCAAGTTTAGCCCATTGTGCACGAATATATCCAGCATATTCTTCTTTCCATTCCCATGCACGCTCTAAGAATTTTTCACGACCTAAATCATAACGACTTAATCCTTCTTCACGCATTTTAGCTTCTACTTTAGCTTGTGTAGAAATACCAGCGTGGTCCATTCCTGGAAGATAAAGCACATCAAATCCTTTAAGACGTTTGTAACGTGTTAACATATCTTGTAAAGTTGTATCCCAAGCATGCCCAATGTGTAATTTACCAGTTACGTTTGGTGGTGGAATTACGATTGTATATGGATTCTTTTTACTTTTTATTATCAGCTTTAAAAACTTCTTTTTCCAACCACCAGTTGTAGCGATTATTTTCTACTTTCGGTCGGATTATATTTTGTAGACATTTCAGTCATGACTGTTCCTCCTAAATTTTTTTATTTTATTATTAATTATTTCTACTTTTACTAATTTTTATATTGGTGATATTTTTTTCTAGGTAAAAATAACCTCCATCCTTACATAAGGACGAAAGTTTCCGTGGTACCACCTTTATTCTAATTATAACATTAGCACTTAATAAGATTAACGCTCTAACCACGTTTAAAGCTACTTACTTTCACTCTAAATGCTCACCGGCTACTTCAAAGTCCCTGCCTAGGAGAAATCTCTCAACCACTGATTTCTTTTCTGTATCCTACGGTACGCAAGAACTTCTACTTATCGGCTCATCGCATATTTTTATAATTAAAATATGTTTAATATAATAACATACTTTTTATAATGCAAGTGAAATGAAAAACTTTGTGAATACATATTAATTTATATCTCCCTTACCTATAATAAATTTGACATTTTTTAAAAATAATAGTACATTATCTTTAGATTAGAGGAGGTGCTAATATGCCAAACATTAAATCAAATAAAGAATTATGTAATAATTTCAATGAAATCTCTTCGTTTTTGTCATGAAACAGGTGCGCCTATCTTTATCAGCAAAAATGGTCGTGGAGATCTTGTCGTTATGAGTATTGATTTATTCAATAAATTCATGGAAAGATACGAACTATATCAACTTCTTGAGCAAAGTGAATCTGATTTTTACAAACGGTCGTACCCTTACTTTTGATGATTCTATTAAAACCTTAAGAGGAACTAAAAAGTACTTCGATGAATAGAAATCTAATTCCATCATTGAAGTACTTTTTAAATATTAATCTTCTTTTTATTTTTCCATGCAGTTGCATTATCTAACTCGATCGGTAAGTTATCTAGGTAAAACTCTGGATCTTTTTCCTTGTTTGTGTTGTTTCACTAATCTTTTAATACTACATAAACTACACCAGAAAGACCGATAATCGCGATTGATTAAGTAAACTCATAATCCCCATCGATACGTCAGCGATTCCCCAAACTAGGTTTAAGTCCATGATACTTCCTACGTATACAAAGATACATACAATAACACGATAAACATTTACAGCCCATTTTTTAGGAAGTAAGTATTGAATGTTTGTTTCTCCGTAGTAGTAGTTACCAATTACAGAACTATATCCAAATAAGAAAAATAGCAACGATTAAGAAAAATTGTTCCGATGCTTCCTACTTGTGATGTTAAAGCAGCTTGTGTAAGTTGGATACCTTGTAACTTACCAGCTCCGTATTCAACACATTATGATATAGTAAAATTAAGAATGCTGTTGCTGTACATACTAAACATGTATCGAAGTAAACTCCTAGAGTTTGGATAAATCCTTGTTTAGCTGGGTGTGTACTATCAGGCTGTAGCGCACTGCGTTAGGAGTAGAACCTAAACCAGCTTCGTTAGTGAACATCCCACGTTTAATTCCTAAAAGAATTGATGTTCCCATACCAATTACTCCACCACCTACTTGTTCAATACCAAATGCTGATTTTACGATTTGAGCAAGAACACCAGGTAATTTGTCAATGTTAATAACCATTATAACTAATACGATAAATAAGTATGCCACTGCCATTACTGGTACTAACCATTGAGTAATTTTAACAACTTTTGTTACTCCACCAAAGATTACGAAAATAGTAAGAATTAATAAAGCAATACCTGCAATATTCGCATTAATATCATATACTTGTAAAGCTTGAGCAATAGTGTTAGTTTGAACAGAGTTAAATGCTACACCATATGTTATAGAAATAACAATCGCGAAAAGCACTCCCATCCATTTTTGACCAAGACCTTTTTCCATATAATAAGCAGGTCCCCCACGATAAACACCTTTTCTATCACGAACTTTATATACTTGGGCTAATGTTGATTCGGCAAAAGATGAAGCTCCACCAAAAAGTGCCATTACCCACATCCAGAATACTGAACCAGGTCCACCCATTGCAATCGCAATAGCAACCCCTGCAATTGTACCAGTACCTACTCTTGACGCAGCTGAAATTGTGAAAAGCTTGGAAAGCAAACACCTTTTGTTCTCCGTCCCTCACCTACTTTTAGGGTTTTTCCGTAATAAGTCTGAACATTTCTTTTAATGTAAGTAAATTGAACAAACTTAGTACTAAATGTAAAATAAATACCAGTTACCATTACCAACCCTATTAGGAAATAAGTCCACATAAAGTCATTAATGTTAGTCAATAATTCTAAAAATCTATCCATTAAGAGTCAACTCCTCGTTTTATTTGTTTTATTACGCTACCTATTATACTTTTAAAAACACTACAGTTGTAAATATACGTTAGAAAATCTAACATAAGACTATCTTAAATTAACTTTACTTTCAATATTTACTAAAAAACTATAGAAAACACTTAAAATCTTACATGAAAAATCCAGGCGTTTTAAAACATTACATTCAAATCACCCTGAATTTTCTCATTAAACATATTCAATTCTATTTTACTTCTTCATTGTTGTTCGGTTGATGATTGTTTATCGGTGTATTATAAGTAACAGGAACAACCAATTTTTCTATTACGTGTTTTTAATACTCCATCGATTTCATAACCATTTAAGTTATTATAATCTAATTTTTCTTGAAGAACATATTTACCACTTCTAACTCTAGCTCTAATGTCTGTAGCAGCAATAAATGCTATAACTAAAAAGACAATACCGAATATAAATTGAACTGTTGAAAAACATTTTTAATATATTACTACTATCTTGAAAAATAAATGTACTAAATGCAGATAAAACTGTGAATCCTGCTTGAATGTATAATACAATTCTTCTACCTTTTTGTATCAAAAATAGGTAAATACATAATAAATAACATTATAATATTAAAGATATATATTATAAGTCCAAGAATTAAAAATAATACTGCACTAGCAATCAGAGTATAAGCATATTCTTCAAAAAGCTTCACTTGATAGTGGAAGATTAGCAAATAAAAATACTATAGTACCTATTATTGACATAGGTATCGCAAAAGTTATTATATATGCAATCCCCAATTTCTCTTCCAAACACGTCCTTTATATTCTTTATAAAATTCTATAAGTATTGTAAAAAGGTATGAATCAAGTCCCGCCTTAACACCAAGTATATCGAACATAATTTTTGAAAAACCGCTGTAATAATATATCCGATTAAAACACCTATAAATAAAAATATTAAAACAATAGCCAATATTTGACTTATCACATGTTCATCTATTTCAAACATAAAAATTCTCCTTTATTTCATATCATTATTTTTCTATTACATTATAATTAAGTTCATTAGAAATTATAGGCACTACTAACCTTCTCTTACGAGCTTTTTAGGGTTTCATTGATTTCAAAACTATCCATAGTCCCATAATCTAATCTCTCTTGAAGAACATATTCCCCACTTCTAATTCTAGCTCTAACTTCTCTTGCCGCTAAAAAGATAAAACAATCGTAAATACAACAGAAAAATAATTTGTATCTTCACTAACCATACAGTATTAAAATTAGGGATCTATTTCAATAAAAATACTAGTTCCAAATATAGTTAATAGTGTTAGTGCGGCTTGAATATTCAATACTACTTTTTCTTACTTTTTGTATCAAAAATAGGTAAATACATAATAAATAACATAATTACACCAAATACATTTATTATTAGAAAACATATAAAAAAACTATTATTATACTAACAAGAAAAGAAGCATGAAATTAAACACAACTTCATTATTCACCTTATAACTCGTCAAATTTAATACTACACCTGTGATAATACCAGCGGGAAAAATAAAAGTTAGTATATACGCGACTCCCCAGTTTCTCTTCCAAACACGACCTTTATACTCTTTATAAATCCTATATGTATTATAAAATGGTATAAGTGCTAAAATCGGTTTAACCCCAAGTATATCAAAACATAATTTTTTGAAAAAGATAACTGAAATAATGTATCCAATACTAGTATATAAAACAGCTATCCCTCCAAAGATATTATATAATCGTTCTAACATATAATTATCAAAATTAAAACATAACTTTCCTCCTTTTCTACTCTTTATTATACTAAAAATCTTTATGAATTAATAGTAAAAAGGGAGTGACTCAAAAATCGTGATTTCGTAGAAATCGATTTTTGTCGAGTCACCCCCGCACAGGCTATTAGATATCTAAAAAGCTTTTTATAAAGTGAATTTAGATATCAATAGGCCACTGCGTCTATGATTTTTTATATAAACTTTGTAAAAATTAAGACTTTAGTGTCAGCATCCGTTATATTATTTATGATAACTTGCTCCTGTTATTATACGGTAAGCTCTATACACTTGTTCAAGTAAAACAACTACCTTTCGTATCGAATATTGGTAAATATGTAATAAATAACAGAATAAAAATTAAATACTGAGATTACTAATACACCAATTATCAATACTACCAAAACTAAAATCAGTGTTGGTGCAAATTCTTCATAAAATTTACCACTTATAAGCGGGAAGTTAATTAATGCAAATACAAATCCTCCTATAACCATCATAGGAATAATAAAAGTTATTATATAGGCAATTCCCCAATTTTTTTCTTCCAAACACGTCCTTTATATTCTTTATAGATTCTATAAATATTATAAAATGGGATAAATACGAGTCCAGCTTTAACACCAAGTATATCGAACATAATTTTTTAAAATATAGCTGTAATAATATATCCGAAAAATAATACGATAAACAATACAATTAAACCTATAACCAAAATCTGTTTTTATCAGATGTTCATCTATTTCAAACATAAGAATTCTTCCTTTATTTTTATATAATTATTTTTAAATTACATTATCATCCATTACATAATAATTCGTTATTTTTAGAGATTTTAGGTACGACTAGCTTTTCTCTCACGAGCTTTTAAAGTTGCATATACTTCAAAAACTATCCATAATCCCGTAATCTAATTTTTTTCCTGAAGAACATATTCTCCACTTCTAATTCTAGCTCTAACTTCTCTTGCCGATAAAAAGATAAACAATCGTAAATACAACAGAAAAATCATTTGTATCTTCACTAACAATAGTGAATCAAAATGAGGATCTATTTTAAGAATAATACTATTTCCAAGTACAACTAACAATGTTAGTGCTGCTTGAATATACAATACCACTCTTCTACCTTTTTGTATCAAATATTGGTAAATACATAGTGAATAACAGGATAAAATTAAACACTGAGATTATCAATCCACCAACTACCAATACTACCAAACCTAAAAAAATAGTGTCAGTGCATAATAGTCATAAAATCTATCACCCTGTAATTATCGGTAAGTTAATTAATGTAAATACGAATCCTCCTATGACTGCCATAGGTAACACAAAAGTTAATAGATATGCAACTCCCCAATTTCTCTTCCAAACACGACCTTTATACTCTTTATAAATCCTATAAGTATTATAAAAATGGTATAAGCGATAAAATCGGTTTAACACCAAGTATATCAAACATAATTTTTTTGAAAAGATAACTGAAACAATATATCCAATACTACCGTATAGAATAGCTATTCCTCCAAAGATATTATATAATCGTTCTAACATATAATTATCCAAATTAAACATAACTTTCCTCCTTTTCTACCTTTATTATACTAAAAATTGTTATAAATTAATAATAAAAAAAGGGAGTGACTCAAAAATTGTTATTTCATAGAAATCAATTTTATTGAATCACCCCCGTTAGGCTATTAGATATCTCAAAAAGCTTTTTATAAAGTGAATTTAGATATCAATAGAGCCACTGCGTCTATGATTTTTTATATAAACTTTGTAAAAATTAAGACTTTAGTGTCAGCATCCGTTATATTATTTATGATAACTTGCTCCTGTTATTATACGGTAAGCTCTATATACTTGTTCAAGTAAAACAACACGCATCATCTGATGTGGAAACGTCATTTTACTAAACGATAATGCAAAATCACTACGTTTTTTCACACTATCAGAAAGACCATAACTTCCACCGATTACCAGTGCCACATCACTCTTACCTGTAAGCATTAAATTATCAATTTTTGATGCAAATTCTTCACTCGATAAATTCTTACCTAAAATTTCCAAAGTAATAACATACTGATTATCTTTAATTTTTGATAATATGTTATTTCCTTCTTTTTCCATCGCAAGAGCTATTTCTGAATCATTCTCTACTTTTACTTTTTCATCTGAAATTTCAATAGTATTTAGCTTAATATATGCTCCAAGACGTTTTTCATATTCTTTTATAGCATCTCTATAAAACTTCTCCTTAACTTTACCTACACAAATCAAAGTTACTTTCATCAGAACCTCTTTCTATCTACACATCTTTACCAAGAACAAATTTTTCAATAGCATAAGCAAAACCATCTTCATCATTTGACTTAGAAATAAAATTCGCCGCTTCTTTTAAAGTAGGATTAGCATTATCAACCGCAACTCCCATACCAGCGAACTCAATCATGCTTAAATCATTAAGACCATCACCTAATGCCATTACATTCTCATTTGTTAAACCAAGTTTTTTACATAATGAATCTAAAGATACTCCTTTAGAAATACCCTTATCGTTAATCTCGATAAAGAACGGTTTAGACATGGCAACCTCATACTCATCACCTAATTCAAGTGCAAGTTTATCTTTAACTGCAACAGCTTCATCAGGATGTTTAAGAATTATTACCTTAGCCGCACCTTCTTTAATATCATCTTTCATATTTTCACTAATTACTAATTCTGCACTTACTAAACCAGACTCAATTCGTGCATATTCATTATCACGATTCGTAAGAACTTTCCCACCTTGGTAAGTAAGAATATCACAATCATTCTCCAAAGCAACATCTATTAAAAACTTGATTCTCTCAGGAGATAAAAACTTCTCATAGATCACTTCATTTGTTTTAAGATTAGCAATTCTAGCACCATTAAATGAAAGTAAGTAGTTATCATAACTATCAAGTTGTAAATCTTCTACTATACTCATCATTCCAAAATCAGGTCTACCCGATGCTAAAATAACTTTAATATCTTGTTTCTTACACTCTTCAATTACTTCTCTATTTTTCTTAGAAATCTCACGATCACTATTTAATAAAAGTATCATCAATATCTGTAACAACTAATTTTTATCATACAAAAGCTCCTTTTTTTATCACTAGGGGGGTGCAAAACCCTCTTAGGGGGTGCATCATTTAACGATTTGTTCTATCCTTGATTTAATCGTATTCTACAAATCTGTTTTAACCCTCGTTTACTCAATATATTATATCAGATAACCTTAATCTCTCATAGTAAAAGAAAAAAATCATATCAGATTGATATGACTTCTCCGTTTTTTTCAAATGAATTTCTACTCTTTTTTTCCTTTATGAATTATAATCTTATCTACCAAATAATTAAACAACTTCGTATCGTATTCGGTTAATAACTCGTCTTGTTTTTTTCTAATGAGTTTATAAATATTTTCAGTTCTCTTACCCTTTTATTTTTTGTTCAGTAAATCTAAGTTCTTCTGTTCTAATTCTTTCTCTAACAATTTATATTCTTCTATCAGTTTATTATATTTTCTAGTGTACTCTTCTTGATCTTGTGCTATTTTGGAATTCGTTATTATCAACTTTTTCTACATCAGCTCTGATGTCTTCTAATTTTCCTTCGAGTTGAATGATTTCATCCTCTAACCTTCTGTCTTCTTTTATCATCTTCATTAGGAGTTTTATATTACCTATAATTTCTTTTCTATTATCAATTACCTTGTTTAATGCTGATACTATCCATCTTTGAATTTTCATCCGAGTTGAATGATTTCATCATCCAATACTCTGTCTTCTTTTTATCATCTTCATTAGAAGTTTTTATATTACCTATAATTTCTTTTCTATTATCAATTACCTTGTTTAGTGCTGATACTATCCATCTTTGAATTTCATCATCTCTTATATGAGGAGTATCACATTTCTCTTCGTTCTTATACTTATCTTTACATCTATATATTGTCTCTTTATATTTATCAGTTGAGTGCCATAAATGTCTCACGTATGAACTACCGCAACATCCACACCTAATTTTTCCAAAGTAGTTTTTCTCTGTATACCATTTTTTATTTTCACTTAGCTGCACTTGAACTGCATCAAATACTTCTTTATCAATTATTGCTTCGTGGCTATTTTCTACATAATACTGAGGTAGCTCTCCGTTGTTCCTTTTCTGAGTCTTGTTTAAGAAGTCTGCTACATAGTATTTTTGAAGTAAGGCATCACCTTTATATTTTTCGTTTGTTAAAATACTTCTTACACTGCTATAACTCCATTTTTCTTTTCCTCTTGGTGTCGGTATTTTATTTTCAGTTAGATGTTTAGCTATTTGATTAGGATTTTTACCTGATAAGAACTGTCCAAATATGTATCTCACTATTTGGGCTTGCTCTTTATCGACTTCAAATCCTCCATCCTCTTTTGGCTTAAAGCCTAGGACATTATTATATGCAAATGTCACTCTACCTTCAGCAGCTTGTTTTCGTTTAGACCATGTTATATTTTCTGATATTGATCTACTTTCTTCTTGTGCTAAGGAACTCATTATTGTAATAAGTAATTCACCCTTTGAATCAAATGTCCAGATGTTTTCTTTTTCGAAGTATATCTCTACTCCAACATCTTTTAGTTTTCTTACAGTTGATAGTGAATCCACCGTATTTCTTGCGAACCTACTTACGCTTTTTGTTAATATAAGATCTATCTTACCTGCTAGTGCATCATTTACCATTTCTTGAAATCCTAGACGTTTTTTAGTATTTGTTCCACTTATTCCTTCATCTGAGTACATTTTTACAAACTCCCAATCTTTCCTACTTGATATGTACTCTTCATAATACTTCATTTGAGTTTCATAAGAACTTGTTTGATCTTCATTATCTGTTGATACTCTGGCGTAACCTGCGACCTTTTTCTTTTTTATACTAGGTAGTTTTGATTGATGACTAAGTTGTTTATTGGCTTGTATAGTTGTGATTTTTCTATTCATCTTTTACTCCTTTTTTAGGTTACCTTGTTTTTTTATTTCTTGAACCTTATTGAATATTTCCTGAGAAATAATTGCTTCATGTGAATTTTCTACAATGTACATAGTCTTCTCTCCAGTATTCCTTACAGAACGACCTTTTTCTTTTTACATTAAATGTCTTTTGTAATATAAGTTTCCCTGTATAAGTTTCTTGGGATAATATTCTATAAATTGCTAGTCTTGTGAAGTTATTTCCTCTTCTTGTATGTTTACCTTCATCATTTAATTGTACATTTGTAAATGATGTGAGACAAAAAGTTAAAAAGTAAATACCTGATATGATAGAGTTACAGAGAAGCTAGCTTCTCTGTAACTCTCCCTCTTTCTCAACAGGAGTTAGCCATCCTAAGGTCTGCATAGGTAGTCTATTAGAACGATAAAGATATTTCTTCATTTGGTTAATAAGATCATCATAAGAATAAAAAGATAAGTATTTATAAAAACGTTCATTGTCATTTCTATGACTCCTTTCAACTTTACCATTATGCCATGGAGTTCTAGGTCTAATGAGTTGGTGTTTTATATCTAACTGGTTACACAATACATCGAAAGGATGTATTCGTTTAGTGTCCTTAAAGTGTGTAAATTCAAAACCATTATCAGTTTGTATAATTTTTGGTTTGTATCCAAAGAACGAAATAGCCATCTTAACAAATTGTATAGTTGAATAAGAAGATTGTTCCTTAAAAGGATAAATAAATCTTTCTCTAGAAGCCTCATCAATCATAGTATATTGATAAAATTTATCAGGATATGTACCAGTGTAGCAGTGTCTAGGGACATATTTTACATCAAGTTGCCATTTTTCTCCTAAAACTTTTGGAGTGTTATAAGGTTTTGGAATATAAGGTTTAGCCTTTTTTTCGATATCTTTATAAAAGCCTAATTTTTCTAAGGATTCTAAATAATGAACAAGGATGTCTATTATATCTTTTTATTAAATTTTAGTTTTGCATATAGTTCAATCATAGAAATATTAGGATTTCGTTTAATTAGATTTTTTTAATCCAAGCCAATTCTTCTGCGGTATGAGCATTTGGATGTTGAGAATGTGGTTTGTGAGACTTATCCATAAGTGATTCTTTGGTTCCATCATATTTTTTTATTCCAACGCATTAAAGATGCTTTAGATACTTTGTAGCGTCTACAGATAAAAGCTAATAGAGTTTTTTTATTTCTATATGTTTTTACCGCTGCTAATCTTGTTTCTAGAGTATGAGGTATATATCGTTGTGTTTTTTTGTAAGTTTTCTGTTATAATAATTTTTCATAAGAGTAAATTCCTTTTTTTGATTTGTCGTAATTTCATTATACAGGATTTACTCTTCTTTTTTTATATTTTTGTCTCACATCAATTGTAACACTACATGTATGTTTACCTTCATCATTTAATATTCTTGATATTTGTGTCGGTTTTATTCCTGATAGGTATAACTCATAAATCTTTCTGATAGTGTCGGCTTCTGACTCTTCAATTTTATAAGAATCTCCTATCCATCTATATCCTAATATAGGTTGTGGACTATGTGGTAATCCTTGTTCAAACTTCTTCTTCACACTCCACCTTACATTACTACCTATCGCCTTTGATTCTTCTTCTGAAACGGCAGCGAGTAACGTTAGTAGTAACTCTCCATCTGTAGTGAGTGTGTCGATATTCTCTTTTTCAAATTGAACCCCCATGTTTAATTTCTTTAGTTCTCGTATTGTTTCTAACAACTCAATAGTATTTCTTCCAAATCGTGATATGGACTTTGTAAGAATTATATCAATCTTTCCTTTCCTGCAGTCATCTATTAATCTTAAATACTCCTTTCTATTTTTTGTACTTCTTCCACTTACAGAGTTATCGAAATAGACTCCAGCATACTCCCAACTAGGATTATCTTGTATAAGTTTACTATAATAGCTTATTTGTTCAGATAGTGATTGTAGTAAATCTTGATGTAATACTCTTGCATAAGCTGCGACTTTTTGCCTTTTAGCATCAGTCACATTTAGCGTTTCTAACTTTTTATAATTTTCATTATTGTATCCTCCTTTTCGTCATTACTATATATCACTCTAAAGAAACTATTTATCAAGTGATAACTCCAAAAGTTCAGATAGTTTTTGGGTTATACTTTTTCTAACATCTTATGTTTGAATGAATCAAATTCATCTTTTTGTGATTAAATTTTTTTCCTAAACAAATTACTTAATATTTTTATTTGTGATTTGGTAGGTTACTTCATTTTTAGTGTTCATAGCTATCTCCAAATCTATTTTTTTAATATAGCATTCATGACTACAATACTTTCTTTTGTCATTAGCATAAGATGTAAATTCTCTTTCACAATATTTACAGTAATGTGTAGAAAATACCTTTCTATTCATCTTGTCTTGATTATTCTTCCACCATTTCATTCGACAAGCATCACTACAATATTTCTTTTTGTTTTTTCCTTTTTAAATGAGTTAACTTTTCTCCGCAAACCTTACAAGTATCGAAATCTTCTATATCTAACTTCTCTAATCCCTCTCTTCTACAAATCGACTTAACTGTATTTGCTGATACATTTAAACATACAGCTATTTTTCTTATACCCTAATCCTTTTTTTCTCTTAGTTTTTCTTATTTCATCTTTCAGTTCCATATTTCCCCACTCCTATGATTTTTTTATATTCTCTACATCACAGGTAAAGAAAACTATGAAAAAAATTTAACCTGTAGAGTGAAATTTACATAAAAAATAAACCCACCACAGAAAATTTCTGTGATGAGTTTATAGATTTAATTTTGATTTTTTTCTTTTTAATATAAATTAGAACCTTTATAAACGTATATATTCCTAAAATATGAAATATAACTTGAATATAAAAGTAGCATATTCCAAAAAAATAAAGTTAACTCATTACTCATAGTTTACTGACCAGTCCAAGCATCTGTTCCATTTACAAACAGCTCTAATTTTAATAAAGAAGAAGCTACTCCAGCAGGAGCACTCCAGTTTACAGTCATAACTGCCCTAGCTGGATTACCTTTACTTTCCTGAATCCATAGAGAAATATCACTATACGTTCCTATTCCCCAATACCTTGCATCATATACATTATCTATTTGTCCTCCTAAATGCCCCAAATTAGCATAATCAGCTCTGAAAGTAAAATTACCATATAATGTATCATTTTTTATAAGTGCATTTGAAGTATATTTAAAACTACTTCCCCAATACACATTACCCCCATGTACTGACCTAAACGTTGTGTTGGGACGTTTTTTCTCTTTTGTCTTATTATCTTTTATTATTGTTTGCTTTATCACAGAACCATCATCATAGTAATATATATACTCTGTATTTGAAACTTTTTGTGCTTTTTACTGGTTTCTTTTTCTGGATTAAAAAGCATCTAAAAAGTTGTCCCTTCTCTAACTTCCTAATAACATTCTCTACTTGACTATCTGAAAGATTAAATTCTTTTTGCTTTAGCCATTACATATTCTTTTTTTCTTGATTTGAAAGAATACTATTTTTTTCTTATACTCTGCCTTAACAAAATTTTTGATTATTTTTGAATTATCCCTGATACAGGTGTTATAATCAAACCTGAACATAAAATAGCCGTTGTAATTTTTAAACTTCTTATTCATTGTCTTTTACCCCTTTTTTGTTTTTTTATTTTTTTATAACGTTATAATTCTTTACAGTTTTATTATAATATGAAAATAATATGATAACAATAAGAAAAAAATAAATAATACATTTTTCTAAATTTTTTTCTTTTTTATGATATAATTAAATTGATTAGTGTTAAATTTAAAATCATATAAATTCAAAAAAATTGTAAAGTGAACACTTTAGTTTCCATTAATATCATTAATAATTATATATATAATTATAATCTATTATTTAGCTTTATATATTTTTATGTAATATATATAAAAAAAGCCTAGAAGAAATTTTTCTTTTCCTCTAGGCTCATATTTTATCCTAATATCTCATTCACTTTTTTTCTGAACTTCACTGTAGTTATATCCAGCATTAGTAAGTCTGTTAACTCGGTCTTGATCGACTCAACACAATATTAAACTTTTTATTTAAAGTATTCAATGTTAATAGAAGCACAACTATAAATATATCTCAAATGATGTACCTCCTAGAATTGAAGAAAATCAAATGATTTCTAAGTTATTTTAAAAATTCACGGAGACTACGAAAAAGCGATTTGGTGCATATAAAATTACTCATATTTTTGGAGTGTGATTATGGTATTAAAGTTAGCGTTGGAATAGTATATCGATTAATTCAAAAATTAAATCTCCCTACTATGTCTACTTCTAAAACCTTTATTAAAGTGAGTAAAAAGAAAACTGTGAGTATACTAAACTATGTAATCACTTAAAACAAGAATTTAATCCTCCTGAAACTAATATGGTTTAGGCTAGTAATTTTACTTATATAAAAGTGAATGGTTTTTGGTTTTTATTTGTGTATAATTATGGATTTATTTTTCTAGGAAAAATTATATCGTGGAATATTTCTAATAAAGCTGATTGTAATCTTATTATGAGCACATTTAATGAGGTTTATAATAAAAGAAATTCTCCTACTTCTCTTATGTTTCATTCTGATCGTGGTACTCAGTACACAGCAGCTCCTTTTTAGAAAACTTTTTGGATAAATTTAACGTAGTTCAATCTTTTTCTAAAAAGATATCCTTTCGATAATGCTTGTTGTGAATCTTTCTTCAAGTATCTAAAGAAAGAGGAGTGCAATAGAAAAAAAATATCACTTTATAGAAGAATTAAAACTTTCTTTATTTAAGTACATTGAGGGATTTTACAATCTTAAAAGACCACACTATTCATTAGGACTTATAACTCCTAACGAGAAAGAATTAGCATTTTATAAACATTAAAAATTTATTTTTACACTGGTCCTCTGTCGATGTGGTTCTTAATGTGGGAAAAAGTGGTATTGCCACATTTTTCCTCACAGGATACCTCATCTACTTCTCAGTATAAAATAAATTTCACTTAAATTTTTTTAAATTAATTTTTCGTATTTTTCGTGTCTATTTACTTGACTATAGTCCATTTAAGGTGTTTTTGTATATCATCTATACTTTCTAATCCGTATTCTGATACTAATTGTTTTTATTAATTCTTGTTTTTTTAAGATCTCTTTTTATTCCTCTTGTCATTTTTACCCTTCCTAGTTAATTTTTAGTTTAACATAGGAAGGGCTATTTTTACAGACTTTTTTTCACAGGCTTGATAATTTTGTCAATAAATATATATTTACAGAATCATTTACGCTGTCTAAGGAACACAAACATTAAAAAGAACACTTCACAAATTTCTGTAAAGTGTTTCTTTGATTTACATAGTATCTATATAATATTGTTTTTAACTTATCTGCTTTCTTGTCTTTTTCCCCAACTTTTTGATAGCATTGATACATGTTATTTAGTTCATCCTTATTTAGGTACCAAAAAGAACTTTTCATAAAATTCAATTGCTTCATCAAATTTGTTCTGAATAAATAAAAATAGTTGCATATTCTTTATATAATTCTATTGGAAATAATTTTTTTGATTTTTGAATGTTAAGAATATTTTTTTAGATTTATTTCTTCACTATTTAAATTAATTTCCTCTTTAGAATTAATATTTATGATGTATAAATAAAAACTCCACAAACTGTCTGTATTCTTCAAATTTTTTTCTAGTATAGAGTTCACACAATTGCTTTTAATTCATCTAAAAAAACATACTTTATCTCTTAAAATAATTTGTTTTTATCAGTTCATGTTCATCTATTTCAAAAGAATTTATAAACTTCATTTCTAAGTACTCATCCTTTATATCTTTAACAGATAAAAAAATTTATTCTCGTAATAATATCTCAAGCTATACTTTTTTTATAATATCTTGGATATCTTTCCCTAGAGATACCACTCTATCAAAAAGAAAAAAATATACAGTTATTACTAATAATAAAATTTTTTTCTAACTCACTTGGAACTATCCTATTGGCATAAAGTGATATAGCTACAAATATCACAAAAAAATAATCACTTTTTTTGAATACTGTTAGTATTTTATCCTTCGTTTCTTTATATAAGTAAAAAAATACAAGTTAAAGAGCTAATAATAATTATCATGAAAATAAATGATATTTTTCATATAATAACTCAACAGTACTGCTATTAAAAAAATATCAACACTGCTATTACTAAAAAAATTTTTCCTAATAATTTTTCCATAAAACTTTTTTTATTTGAAAACTCTTGATTTTTTTATGAAGATAATTTTTTTCTTATTTCTTCTAGATACTTAGCATTATTAATTAAATTAAAATACTTTCTTTCTCCTAAAGGAATAATATAAACGATTAATAAAAAAACACTAAAAAAATATAATTGACCAACCTAAGTAATCTCTACTGACGAATACCAATCCTAAAATTGACAATACATCACTATAAATTCACTCTGAAACCTGGCTTTCTTAAAAATGATTCTAGAAATTACAGGTATTAATACAATTAAAGAAATTTTTAAAATCCATATAATTTCTTCGGTATCAAAAAGTAATAATAAATATTTTTTTAGTGGAATATTTTCTCCATTCATAATATAATGATAAACACTTAACGTTTTATAAATCCCATATTTGATAAACGGTTCTAAAATAACAATCAATAGCGGCACTACAATCACAAAAAAATATGATATTAACCAAATAATATACGCTAAAGATAATATATCTTTTTCCTTATCATTTTCACACACTCGATTTATTCTAGCTATCAATTCATTAATCACCATGTTCACTCCTTTTCTTTTTTTTGCGATTAAACAACTATTTAACAATTACCTACTTTTTAACGGTTTAATTTCAGCCAATACGTATCAAATTACATTAGCTTACTTCAATATTACCTCTAACTGCCAAGCCTTTTATTTCTAACTATTTTTAGTTTTTATTGTATTATTCACTTAATCCCAATTTCTGTAACAACTTATTTTTATCACACAAAAGCTCCTTTTTTTATCACTAGGGGGAGCATTGTGTTGTACGTTTGTGTTTTAAAAAGCGAAGTAATCATAAAATACTTAGGTAAAACGTATGCAAAAGCAACTTTAATCTTAACGAACAAAGTGAGGAAAAGATTATTAGTTGCCACAGCCAAACGATTTGTTCTATCATTGATTTAATAATATTCTACAAATCTGTTTTAACCCTAGTTTACTCAATATATTATATCATATAACCTTAATCTCTCATAGTAAAAGAAAAAAATCATATCCGATTGATATGACTTCTTCGTTTTCCTCATTAAATCACCCTAATGCTAATTTTTTCTAAAATTAACATAAAAAAAATAAGACTCAAAGCATTTCTACTCTGAGACTTATATTTACTTACAGTAAATCTAATTTGCCTGCTTTTTATGGCAGCTTTTTTTCCATATTTTTTTCAACAATACTATTCCTAATATTAAAAAAATACGAAAAGCTAACACTAACTCTCCTCTAATTAGATGTATGTTGCTTATTACACTCTCGCCACCTATTAATTTTTTTGAGCTAAAAAGTATAGAACGTGTTAGTGGTAAAGTATAGCAAAAATTGCTCTACTAAATATGGAAAAATTACTAACTGGAAAAATTCGCTCCTGTAAATATTAAAAAGTACTTTGTCTATAGTATTCGTTACTAGGTGAATTTCTGTCGTTAATAATATTAAACACGAGATAAAAAATCCAAAACAAGTCGCTACAAATATTGCTAATATTAAAATAAAAACAAACTCCAATACTTTTTGTCCATTCCAAGCTAGTCCTAATAATAAACTAAGTACGCTAACTCCAAAAACTACCGATACAAAACTTAGTAACATAGTTGAGATTGCACTTGAAATTAATATTTCTGAAATACTCGTTTTAGTAGCTAACATTAGAGACAATGTTCCACTTGCCCTCTCCCTTGCTAACTGAAGACCAACTCTATAAATTGCCGTAAATGCACTAGTCACTATCGCATTACTTATAACCCATTTTTCAATATTTTCCGCACCATAAACATAGTATCCTACTAGTGAATAACACATCATTTGCATTAGTGGAATTAACAAATCTATAGTAAAGAAAGCACGCCAATCATTTAATACCGAAGACATTTTATATGAAAAAAACTAACTCTTCTAAAAAAATCTATATACATTTTCCATATTAAAAACACCTCCAAAGTCCCATTAATAACACATAGTTTCTTAATTTTTTTCTAAATGAAAATATACTAATAATAAAATAAATAATTATAATAACCACCAGTATAAAAGCTACTCTCAATAATTCTTCATTACTGCCACCTTGAACAGCTAATTTATAACCTTCCATCGCCCATGTTGGACTCAATAAGTATGAAATATATTGAATAAATTTTGGGAAAATCGAAATAGGAAAGACCATCCCAGTTAGCATTATTATCGGATAATCAATAACATTCATAAGAATACTTATTTTTTTCTAGATAAAGTAAATAATCCTGCCATCATAAAACCGACAGCTATCATAGACACTATCATTAAGATTGTTATTAATACAAAAATAACTCAAACTTACAAACTGGATAGATTTATTAAATAAAATTTTTTTACCGTCAACATATTAAGTCCAAAACTAAAAATTCCCCAAAGTGTGTTCCCTAAAATTTTTCCAAAAATGATATTTTCAAAACCTATCGGTGAGGTGAAAATCATTGGCATAGTTCCTAGCCATTTTTCTCTATCCATATCACTAGCTGATGAAAAACAAATACTTCCCCAAAAAGTAGTAATTCCCGCTCCTATAAAAGCATATAACATAAAAATCTTCCACACTACGATTTTTGATAAATCATACCAAGTAAAATTCCACTTAATATCGGGCTAATAAAAATACAAAATCTAAACATTGGGCGTGCTATTGATTGTTTCATCTGAACTTTGGCACTCATTAATATTGCTCTCAACATATTATGCATCCCCCAATAGTTCTATATAAATATCTTCTAACGTTATTTCTAAATTCTTTTTTTATTTTTTCTCTTCTTGTTCGCGTTCTTTCTTTTGCTTTTTATTTCTTCTTTTTCTTTCGTTAGAAACTAAATTTTTGGAGACCTACTACATCGTCTATAGCCAGTAACTTACCTTTTTTTATTATCGCAATTCTATCACAAAGTTCTTCTGCTTCTGGCATATAATGAGTTGTTAATAAAATAGTTACTCCTTCTTTAGACAGTTTTTTTATTAATTCTCTTAATTCTTTTGCTCCTACCGGGTCTAATCCAATACTCAGTTCGTCTAAAAAAATATTACTTTTTGGATTATTTAATAATGCTCTTGCAATTTGAAGTCTTTGTTTCATTCCTTTTGAGAAAGTTTCTACCTTTTTTTATCTATAAACTCAATTAACCCCACTTGAGCTATTAATTTTTTTCAATTAACTCTTTTTGATCTTTACTAGGAATTTTGTATAGATCTGCAAAATATGCCAAATTATCTCTTGCACTAAGCCGCCAATAAAGGCTTCTCTCACCACCAAAAACAAAATTAATATATTCTCTAACTTTTTTAGCTTCCAAAAAAGTATCAAACCCAAACACTTTTGCTTCTCCTTCGCTTGGAGCAAGCATCGTAGTCAAAATTTTTATCGTTGTTGTTTTACCCGCACCATTTGGTCCAAGTAAACCAAAAATTTCTCCTTCTTTCACTGAAAAGTCTATTCCTTTTATAGCTTCAAATTCACCATTTTTCGGAGTCTTAAAACTTCTTTTTAGACCTTTTACATCTATTATATTATCCATTGCTTTCTCCATTTCCTAAAATAATTCCGACCTAGACTTTTCAACAACTAATTATATTCAAATCCCTTAATAGAGAGACTTCAATAATGTTTATTTGTATTCTACTTTACGTTGTTATTTCTATAACAACTAATTTTTTTATACAAAAAGCTCCTTTAGTAGATTTTAATTAATCTATAATCTTATCAATTTATATATTTCACTTTTTATACATTATATCAAATATCACTACTCTCTCATAGTGAAAAAAAGGAGAAATCATACCACATTGATATGACTTCTCCACTTTTTCAGAATGAATTTCTATTCTTTTTTTCTTTATGAATTATTATTATTTATCCCTCGTTCTATTTCTTCTTTTTAAATACTTATGATATTTTTTTCCTTTTTAACGTTTTTCAAATTTCAATAAAACAAATATTCCCAAACCAAACATTATTGTTAATATGTTCAAAGATACTCCAAGAACTTTTATATTGTCATAAACGAAAGGTATTAATAGAAACAAGACGCCAAATACTGAATAAAAAAACTAGTTATGATAGTGTGAATAGCTCCAAAATCTTCTCCTTCATAATCATCATAAATCATTTTTTTCAAAGAAGTTTCCAGAAACTCCTATTACGACGAAGGTGATAAAGAAAAAAACAATAATTTTTAGATAACTATTATCTATTATAAATACTAATAAAAAGCTAGTTCCTGATATCAAATAATCCATATAAAAGAAATTTTTGGGAGGAACTTTTACAAAAGGTGCAACCATTGCTCCTACTAAGTCCGCACCACGCCATACAGAAAGAACTAAAGCTAACCATTTTACATCAATATTTATGCTAACAAGATAAAGCGGAAGCAGTTTTAAAAGCAAGTCAGTAGCACCACTAAGAAATGCTTCGATAATAATTATCTTTGATGCTGCGTTTCGTGAAAACAATGTCTTTATATTGCCGACTATACTAGCTTCAACTACCTTTTCTGTTTCTTTAGCTTCTTCGATAGTTTGAATATTTTTATTCAGGTTTAACTTTGTAAAGAAGTATACCCCCGCTAAAAAGATTGGAATACTTAGTTGCATAAGTGATAAATAAGTGATAAAACCAAGTAACAACGATGCAACGAAATTACTAAGTATATCTAATGAATTTGATGTAAAATATTGAATATCAACTGATTTTTTTAATCAAATTATTATCATTATTAAGAACTTCTGGTGTCACTTTTTACATTTAATGAAGTAAGAACACAATTTACTAAGTTAAATAAAAAAAGTTATAAATAAATATAAAAAGCAATATGCGCTTTATTAACTAATGCAAATATTAAAAGACTGACTAAGATAATATGCATAATTTGGAAACAGAGAATCCAAAACTTTGTATTTTTTTATCTTATTAAAAGAAATAACTATATGAAAATGCGACTAACGATGGAATCATTCCTATTAAAAGCAAACGACGTCAAAGTACTCGCTTCTATATTATACACTTCTACCAAAGCAATCGTTACCGCAACCATATAAAAAGCTATCTGCTATATTCAATACCGAACGCCCTAGGATTAGATTAATAAAATTCTTAGGAAATATATTTAATAATTTCAAAATTACGCACCTCCCATCTGAGTAAGTCGATCTGAATTATATCTTTAATATTTCTCAAACTTGTAAGTTCTTAAAACACTTTATATGACATTATTCCAGAAGCCATAAGTAGAATATGAATCTATATTAGCACTAATACATTATATAGTCAATTCTTTTTTTCTGAAAAAGAGAATAAATAATTTGAAAATTACGAACTTTAATATTAGAGAAAACTAATAAAGGATTTTTTTAATACAAGAATATTATATCTAATTATATATACTAATCCCTCATTATTTTTTTGAGTGTCTAATCATCTCCCCACAAAATATACGTTTTATTGTCTTTTTATTGACTTTAACACAAAAAAACACGTTACAATGAAAGCGTTAATAATAGAAATACGGTTTGGTCTAGATGTAATTCCAAACATATTTTATGCTTTTACATTGATAAAAGGAAGTATATTTCATAAATAAAAATTTTAAATTTATACATATTATTCTTACTACTAGTCTTTTAGTCCCCCTATATCTTATATATAAGTTAACTCTACAATTCAAAAAGCATAATAAATCTAAAAAAATATCTATTTGGATGACAATAGGCGCTAAATTATATAATGAAGTTATTTTTTTCTTTATCTTAGGTAAATATTATCCATCTCAAAAATAATAAAGTGTATGGGAGATAACAAAATGAATACTGAAAAATATATAGAAATAGCGATATTCGCTGTAATAACAGGCCTGTTATCAGGAACAGGTTCATATTTCGTCAATAAAAATAGAAAAAAATTAAAAGAAAAAGAAAAAAAGAAAAAAAGAAAAAGATAAATAATTAACTTAATCAATATTAAGAGCAATTTTTAAAAAAATTAATTTCAATGAAATCCTAATTTTTTTAAGTCACATTGATATATACCTAAATAAAAAAATGGAGATAAAAATGACGCAAAAACGTATTAACTTGTTTTTAAATTTATTATAATTATTAATATAATAAATTATGTAATAATAAAGAACACATTCATAATAAATTATTTACTTATATGTACATTTATTGGAGTATTCTACATAACAATAGATTCAAATAAAAATAAATTAAATATATTAATTGATAAAAATCAATATAATTTCATTACTAATTTTTTTACAAGTATAATAAATATCCTTTACATAATTAATATAAAAATAACAAATTTAAAATATATTATTTTTTTATATCGCTATCATACATAATCATTAAATATATAATAAAAAAAGAAACTAGTTAACTAGAGTAATAGCCCCCAAAATTTAGATAAATTTTGGGGGCTATTGCCGATGCTTAATTGATTTATTTTATTAATCGACTGATAAATAATTCTTTTTGTGATGGTTACACCGAATTCAGAATGTATAAAAAGAGCCTTTCTTTTTTTAGAGTCGCGACTCCTACGACTACATCAACTTGAGAGTATTTTTCTTTTTTTAGAGTCGGTATTACTCTCCGACTTCATCTACACTTATTATATCAAAAATTAATTTTCGTCACATTTTATACAGTAAAATTATTATGGATAAATTTCTTTTTAAAATTAGATAAGTATTACTTCCCTTTTTTACTTTTTCAGATTATTTAACTTTATTTTTGTAGAATTTTTTTCTTCTCATTGCGATAATCTATAATATATAAAAATAATCTCAACTGTTAAAAAGATTATAGCAATTTTGATCGCCTTTGGAAAGAAAATACAAAAATATAACTGTCGGTATCAATTCCACCAGTAATTGTCGTTTATTCTTTTTTTAAAAAAATAGGGAGAGATTTTCTTCTAAACATAAAATATATAAAACCAATAGTTATAGTTGCAACTACTGATCCTAATATACTGTCCATTACCAATAACCTCCTCTTATTCGGGAAATTTTTATATTATGGTGCTATTTAACTTTACACCTTTATTTTTAATATGAAAAATATAATGGTAGCAATACGAAAATCTCAATAATACATTTTTCTAACTTTTTCTCCACAAATAATAAAAATCATATACGCTCTCTACAAATATTTATCTTCTATATTTCTCTATACTTTTAATTAAACCTACTAACATTATTTTTCTATCTTACTTCACACTTAGCAAAAATAAATTATACTAATATTTTCATCTTTTATTGTATTTCAAACTATAATTTTTCTTCATTTATAATTGGCTTTATAATAATAATCCTTTTAAATAATATTATTATATTTAAAAATATTTATATGATACCCCTTTCATTTTATAAATGTGTATGATAATATAAGTGTAAGGAGGGGCAATAAATGAAAAAAATATCTATTCTGTATTTATACTCTAATATTAATCGTATTTTTTTAACTGGATGTTCTGCAAATGATACTGACGGTTTCTTTTTATAATACTTTCACCAAAAATATGGATATGTTTTTTTATCAAATATTAATGTCTATGTTAAAAAGTTGGGGTCTTTCTATAATTATTATTACACTTATAGTAAAAGGTATTATTCTTCCTTTTTATGTTGAAAAATTATAAAAAAACAACGTACATCATCTATCAATATGGAAAAAAAGCAAAAACCTGAATTAGATCTTGTACAGAGTAAAAATTAAAAAGCTTAGTGAAGATCGAAAAGAGCTCTTAATAATGATGAACGAATGAAAATAAGGATTGAACAAACTGAACTTCAAAAAGAACTCTTTAAAATATATAAAAAGTATGATTGTTCACCAGCAATTTTTCGGTAATTTAATACCTATTCTAATTCAAGCACCGTTTATTTCTGGTTTATACTTTTACTCTACAGAATCCAATCTATTCAAAAAGATATTCTTGATTCAAGATTTTTTATCTATTTCACTTGGAGAAAAAAATCTTACATACTATTAGTTCTTGTTTTTTTGTAATATATATGATTGTTGGTAAAATTTCTCAAAGTATGATGCAAAAGCAATCCTATGTCACAAAAACACACCAGAGGCTGAACGTATACAAAATGTTTCTAAAAAAATATGGTTTTGGATTACTCCTATAATGTTAACATTTTTAACATATACGAGTATCGCTGCTATAGGAATTTACTTTGTAGTCAGTGGTATCCTTGTAGCGTTCCAAATATTATTAGGACGTAAACTTTATCCACCTTATGTACCTAAGCCTGTAAAAACATCAAATAAACAAAAAAACAAAATTAGTAAAAGATAAAACAAATGTACACTTAGTCATATATCACAACTAAGTGTACATTCTTT